>OBAS01000237.1_pt1 | contig 58201 bp, 103 predicted proteins | sample 1517591 | NCBI WGS metagenome assembly OBAS01 (sample SAMN04571700, study PRJEB22368) | human gut metagenome | biome: human gut; material: stool | host: Homo sapiens | place: Luxembourg | collected 2012-10-05
ATTGCCCGGTGATTATTTAACAAGATTGGTCATTTTGCAAGCCGGGGCGCAGCGACCCGCGTTGACCGCGTACCAGTTGCCGACGTAGCCGCTGGAGTACACGAAGAAGGCATAGCTGCCGCCGCCACGACCCGCAGAGCGCAGCCGCACATAGCGGCCCACAGTGCGCTGTGCAAGGTCGCGGGTGATACGCAGCGGGTAGGTCTGCCACAGAGCCTGCGGGGTCTTTGCGCCGGTGCGCTCCTTCCAGTACGGCCAGTATGTACCCTCGCCACTGACCTGCGGAGAACAGTAGATCTCCTCCAGCGAGGGCAGGAAGATTTTGTCATAGGTCACCACAGCGCTGCCGTCATCGGTGACGGTGTTGCCGTAGGTCACGACCTTCACGCGGGTCAGCGCGTTCTTGAAGTCATCCGAGAAGCCAGCAAGGAAGCCGGGCACGGTGTCCGCCTGATCGGGCTTCATGTCCCATTCATCTTGCGGCTGCCACCACGCACCAGCGGGTGCATCGCTGTTGAGGTACTGGCGGTATGCGGACTTATACCACCGGTTATCGCCGTAGGCAACCGAATGCAAGCCGTTCAGTTTGCCGTTGGGCTTTGCAAGGAAGGAACCAAGATTTATGCCATCGACGCCAGCAGAGACGTTGCAGGTCTCCAGCAGCTCGGACTTATACTGATCCTTGTAGACGTAAACCTTCCAATTGGCAGGTGCAACGTCCGGTGCGTTATAGAAGCCGGTCATGCGTGCACCTGCGGGGGCATTTTTGGTCAAGGTAAAATTATAGGCACCGCCGTTTATGACGTTTGTGCCATAGGTAAAATCAAAAATGATGTTGTAGGTGCCAGCCACCAGACCGGCCTCCGGCACAACGTAGAAGGCCTGATATGCAGAAAACTGGATATCTTCCAGAGACGCGTAGTGCATCTGCAGTACCATTGCGGGTGCGGTGGTGCCGGTCTCACCCTCGGCGATATCGTCCGTCTTTACCACGTCCCACGGGCAGTCGTAGACTTTGCCGTCCTTTGCGGTGTAGGTGTTCACCAGCTGGGTGCCGACCGGAAAAACCGCCGGTGCGTTACCGGCAGCCACCACGGCCTTGATGCCGTTATAGTCCATCTCCTCCACCACGCCGGTCTGTGCCCGCGCGATCACGCCCAGCGAGCTGGACATACCCAGCAGGGCGGCAGTCATCTGGTCAAGCTTTCTGCCGTTGTCTTTTGCGGTCTGATCCAGATAGACCGGATCGGTTACCATAGTTTCAGCCATGTGTTTTGCTCCTTTCAGGATTTAACATATTTCATGCAGACTTTGCCGTCAACCACGACAAATCCGCAGGATTCGAGGGCTGCGGTGCGCGTATCCAGCGCCTGCTCTGCCTGCTCTGCGCGGGTCTTTTCGGCGGTGATAGCGGTGTCCAAGCGCTGCTCCTCGCCTTTGGCGCGGGTGGTTTCATCAGAAACGCTTTTTGCGATAGCTTGTACTTCTGTTTTATCTGCTTTGCCAGCAAGCGCCGTGCTTGAATTACCTTCCAAGTCCACAATGCCGTCCTCGATGTGGTTTAGCTGCGAAGCGGAAAGCACTTCACCGTTTGCAAAGTTCTGCTTTTGATAGCTCATTGATAAGTTACCTCCTCTTCTTGTTTTTCAATCGGGGAGTAGACGAACTCTCCGTTAACATACAGATAATCGTAAAGGTTTCCATCCGGTAGCGCTTCAACCTCTACGCTTCCCGGCATGGACGCACCGTTAAAGAGAAGCGAAGCACTAAGAACACGGTTTGTTTTTTTGTCAATGTTTAGTGCAATCATAAAACGTCACCTCATTTAATGCCATAAGCTGCAATTGGAATCATATACTCATTAACAAGACGGTTGCCATATTTTTTGCCGCTTGAAATATCAGATGGAGTACTAGATGCCCCACTAAAGAATAAAAGCATTGCGTCTTGAAAAACAAAATATATTCGATTTTCGCCATTTTCTAATTCATTCCAAGCACTAAAAAGCCTTCTTGCGATTAAAGGCAACGATGAAGCGCCAAATGTAGGAGAACCACTTGCTGGAGCAACGGCAGAAGCGCTGTAATATACCTCAACCGATGAAGCATCATTTCTATGAGGGCATGGAATTGTATAAGTGATGTTTGGCATTCCAATTTTATACGTTTGACCGTCAACTTTAACGCTTTCCGATTTTGCTCCATTAAAAATAAACATAATTTGCGACCATGCATTATCTTTTAAGATGATATTTTGCGTCTGGAATGCAGAATCTTGGCTTGCGTTCTCCCAAATTTTGACCATGACCTGACCAGAAGCAAGATTTCCCGCTGTAATCGTATCCGCTTTGATTTCCGTTGCGGTAATCGTTCCGGCTTGAATCACCTTTGCGTTCAGACCATCAGCGGAAATGTCCTCAGTCGTTACTGCGCCCTTCAGGTTTATTTTGGACGCTTCGATTTGCACCGACTGTGCAGTCTGATTTATCGTGGAAGCGATATCGCCCTTGGAAACCTTTGTTTCAATCTTTTCGTTGGTAATTTTCAGTTGCGCGTCCGCGTAAGACTTTGCATTGCTTTCGGCTGCGGTTGCTTTGCTTGTAGCATCCGCAGCAGCGCTATTAATTGCGTCAGACTTTGCGGTCGCAAGTTCCTCTTTCGTAGCGCGCAGAACGATTTCGTTTGCGTTCTGACTGATTTTGGTTTCAGCGCTACTTACGCGCTCTCCAAGAGAGTTTACGCCAGAAAGTGCATTATCCGCAGCGCTCTGAGCGGTCGCAACTTCTTCTTTTGTTGCACGCAAGACAATAGCATCAGCATTTTGAGAAATCTTTGTTTCCGCTGCACCGATACGCGTAGAAACACCAGCCATGTCAGTTTGGTACGTTTCCTTTGTGACGCGGGATTCAATTGCAGCTTGCGTCTTTTCAAAATCGGAAGAATACTGCGTCTTGAACTGCGTCAAGTCGTTCTTGGTCTGGTTCGTCTGCGTGGCGGTCTGATTTATCTTTTCGAGGTTTGACCTGTCCGTTGCCGCCTGTTGGCTTGTAACACCGCTTGTAGACTGAGCATAGGAAGAACTTGTAACCGTTTCGCCAGCGCCGGAAATCGCTGTGTTGCAGTTTAAAGCAAGCGTAACGTTGGTGACAATGGTATCATGTACAACGCCGTCTTTGTCCTTGTAGCGTATCATGTCCAGTGGGAACAAATACGGTGCAGACTTGATAGTGGCGCTATATGGGCGGTAGGCAAACCCGCCGCGTGCAGTTTGCAGTTCCTTCAAAACGCCCTCGTAGGCGTTGGTCAGGAAACCGCAGTCACTTAGGTCAAGCGTGTAATCTGCTATGCCAGACAGGTATGTGTTGCCCTTGCCATCGTCACAGGTGAAGCCGGTAATGGTGATGTCGTTCTCCAACATATCACTGGAATAGCGCTCACTTGCGGTAATGGTCACGCCGGTCTGTTCATACCATTTCAGCACAAGCCGTCCACTTCCATCCATGAACGCGCAAGTGCCGGTAAGCTGTGCGCACCATTGTAAAAGCTGGCGGTAGGTCAGCTTCTGGTTGGTATCCGGCAGACCGCCGATGCTGAAATAGTGGTTTGGCAACACCGAAACATCCGTTGCAAGCGTGACATTGCAGATGGAGCATATTTTCTGAATAAGCGCGTCAACATGGATAGGGAAGGTGAGCGCAGAAGCGTTCACCTCACGGTCAAACAAGACCATGTAGTCCAATGCAGAGATGCTTATAGTGCTTAGCTTTCTGGGCGGCGTGTCTACAATGAACAAACCACAGGGAACATACGCAACGTCTTGATCGGAAGATGCAGAGCCAAGAATCATACGTCCAAGAATGCCCTTGCCAAGCGTTGCACCCTCAAGGACGCTAGAAAGTTTGATACCGATTTTGACGTTCAGTACAGCGCCCTCGAAGGAGATGTCGTTGAACTTGCCATCGTAGTTTCGTAGTTTCAAGGACAGTTCAGACGCAACCGCAGAGCCGACTTCAATTTTGCTGTTGGTCACACAGTATCGGTCTATCTTCAGCCCGCCCTGAATGATATCTGCATCGGTGATGGTGAACGTCTTGCTGCCAGCGGTAACTTCAATAAGGGCAGTCTGTTTGTTGCCCTCGTTGAAGGATTTTATGATATCTTGCGATACATTGACCATCAGTGTGCAGCCCTTTCGATGATGTTAAAAGATATCCCTTCCCAGCGATTCATCCGCGAATTATACATCGGAACAGCACGGTCACCAACGTAGAACTCGCTGGTTTTCCAATCTCCAGCCATTGCGTCAAGATAGGTGACGTTGATGTATTCCGGGTTGAATGCTTTCAGGATAGCAGCAGCTTCTTTTATCGTGGTGTACTTCCATTCCAGTTCCAGCTTGACGCACTGTCCAAGACGTTTCTTGTCCATCTTGTTATCCTCTGTACGTCCAGCATCGGATGCCGAAATGTCCTGTAACCGCCACTGATAAGAAGAGGGGCATTTAAGATACTGCCCATCCACGCTCCGAATCGGATTGTACTGGTCAAGTTCCATAAATGCCCCTCCTTTAAGTACCTACTGGGATAATTGTTTTGCCATTGCGCTGGTTCGTTCTGTTCACTGCCTGATAGAAGCTGGACACGTTGACCTCTGCGCTCCCTTCCTTCTCAAGCAGAGCCTGCAACAGCTCGTTCTGTCGGCGCAGAAGCTGGTTCTGCCGCTCCATTGCAGCTTCAACACCTTCGCGGATGCCCTCAACGATTTGGTCATTGTTGGCAACTGCTGTGTGCCCGCCCAGAGAACCGACCATCTCTGCACCGGCTTCTCGTGCGATAAACAGCTGCCCGGCATCGGGGAAACCACCGCTTGCAAAGCCGAAAATGCCTTTGAAGAAGTCAACCACGCCACCCACGGCATCTCCAACCCAATCAACGACCCCACCAACAGCATCTCCGACCCATCCGAAAATATCGCCAGCAACGTTGCCAACGGCACCAAGAGCGGAAAGAATCGCACCCGGAATGTCACCGGTGAACGCTTTGAATATTGCTATTCCTCCGTTGAGCAAGGTCTTACCCCACTTCAAAGCGTCCCCACCCGAGCTAGAACCACTACCAGAACCAGAACTGCCACCAGAGCCATTTCCAGAGCCGATACCTAAGTTGGAGCCAAACTGTTTAAGAAAATTCAGACCAGATTTAAGGATGTCTCCCCAATTTGTGTCGAAAGCTTTAAAGATAAAGTCCGTAAGGGTCTTTACGCCTTTTTTGATGCCGAGAGATTCCCAAGCGTCAGAAAAGTCAATTCCAAGCTGGTTCAAGAACCGCTTTGTACTTTTCAGAATGGAATCCCAGCTGTCAGAGAAAAATTTCCCAATACCACTGTCTTTGCTAAACAAATCGTTGAAGAAAGATTTCAACCCACCATACGCCTGTTTCAAAGCTGGAACTTGGTCGATGACCTCGCCAACTTTGGTTTTCAGGTTATTAAAGGTGGTGATAACGTTCTTCACGCTGTCAATGGTGTCGGACACGTTCTTGATAGCAGTGGAAACCTTGTCAAAAACAAGGTACACGCCCTCAAACGCTTTTTGAATGGCAAGACCGGCAGCGCCAAAGAAGCCGTTGTACTGGTACTCGTTTTCAATCTCCGCAACGCTCTTCTTTACGAAAGACCGGATATCAGAGACCGCACTCACAAAACCATCATGCGTGTTCAAGATAGACTTCGATGCAGCGGTAAGAGCATCAATAGAAGATTTGAAGCCGTTGGAGATGTCTTTGCCTGCCTTAGTAACAGCGTTGATGCCCTCTGTGAAGTCGCCCAAGTCGGTTTTCATCTTCTTGAACCAGCCACCAAAACTATCATTGGTGGTGCGCATCGTGCGTTTTAGCGCGTTTGCGGTTTCCATCATGGACTTGCCGCTTGCGTCAACGGAAAGGCTGATAGAGCCATTGCCCAGACCGTAGTTCTCATCTGCCAGCTGAGAGCCGATGGTCTTTACTGCGTCAGACACGGACTGGATAGCTTTCACCGCAAGGTCTTTGGCAGCGGAGATACCGTTGGCAAGACCTTCTACGATGTAACCGCCGTAGCCCTTGAAAACTTTGGAAGGGGAGTGGATGCCAAGTTCAGTCTGTGCTTTTTCTTTGATTCCGTCCGTTACAGCCTTGACAGCATCATCCGCAACGCTCTTTTTGCCAACGATGCCTTTTGCGATGCCGTCTATGATGTTTTTGCCAACGCTAACAGGATTGAACTTCGAGATTTTTTCAATCAGGTTTCCGAACCACTTCACGGCTTCTTTGATTCCGTTTATAACGTCAGCAATCAGAAGGATGAACTTTTCTGCGAAATTTCCGTTCGCTGCAATTGCCAACCGGTCAGCTTCATCAACGCCACTTGTAATCCAACCAACAAAAACGCCTATATTGTGGATTGTTTGGGCAATGCCCATCACAAAGTTTTCAATGAAGTTGCCATTCATCTGCAAATCCAAGCGGTCTGTTTCGGAAACTCCGTTTTTAATCCAACCAACAAAGATTGCAATATCGTTAATGATGTTCCCAATCGCGGTAACGGCAGCAGCCGCAAAGTTTGCAACGCTTTCGCCAATAGACTTGAAGGAATTGAACCAGTCGGTTTCCATTCCAAAGGCAGTTTTCTGATTTTCACTTCCAAGCCCGCGAACGGCTACGGAAATAGCTTCAAATCCTATAACAGCAAGACCTGCAACAGGATGACCGGATACGATAAGTCCGATGCCAGCAAGCGTTGTAACTAAATCCCAAACGTCAAGGTCGAGTTTCTTTACAACTTTTGAAATGGAATCAAACGCGGAAGTGATTCCTTCCTGCCAGCTTTCTGGGAGCAAATTCAGGATAGATTGTCCAAGATTGGAAAGAGATTCTTTCAGGTATTCGATGGATTGTCCGAGTTTCCCATCGGTAAGCGATATGTTCCAGCCCTGTTTGAATCCTTCCGCTGCGAGGTAGACAAGCGCCCTTACACGTTCAAGACCTTTTCGGAATTTCTCGCTATTCTGATAAAGGCTTACAAACCTTGCGACGATAATGCCAACGGCAACCGCAGCTGCCATTATCGGGTTTTTCCAAAGCTTCAAGACTGCTTCGATCAAAGAACCTTCGCCTTTGATTTTCTCAAGAGCGGTAAGAACGGCATTGCTAATTGCCCATGTTGCAAAACCGGCTGCAATTCCAGAGATGAGCGGAAGCAACTTTTCAAGTTTCGCCTTAATTTCATCAACGGAAGAACCAACGTAGTTCTTGAACATATCGTAGCCGGACAAGTCTACATCGCCCAAGAGGTTGCCAGCAGCGCCAGCACCGGAGCCAGAGCCACCGGAAGAACCATTGTCCTTCTGGATGACGTTCAGTTCATCAAAGCCCATGATGTAGTTCTTGAACGCCTTTGCAGCTTTGCCGGTCGCTTTGGTGGTATTGTCCATCGCATCCGTGACGCCACCAACAGCATCGCTTGCACTGCTAAAGTCCGGGAATTCCACCTTGACGCCCATTAACGATGCAATGCCGGTCACAAGCTCTTTGACTAGCTCAACGGCTGCGATTAGCGGCGGGAGGATGGATTTCAGGGCGGGATAGAGCAAAGAACCAACGGCGCGAGCCAGACTGTTCAGCTGTGCCTGCAAGATACGAATCATGTTCGCGGGGCTAGACAAAGTGCGGGCGAAGTCTCCCTGCGCATCGGTGGTCTGCTTCATGATGGCAATGTACCGCAGAACAGCCTTATCAGCCTGAGACAGGGTAGAAACGCTCTGCGAATAGCCAAGATTAAGCAGTTCCTGCTGCAACCGTGCGTTAGAAATATCGACACCCAGACGGCGAATCGGTTCAAGTTCGCCGGAGATAGCCGCCTGAATCTTTGTAAAGGATTCCGCAACAGGGATATTCTTCAAAGAAGCGAGGTCGTAGCCAAGCTGCGTCAGGTTCTTGGACAGCACATACGCTTTGTCGCTTGCCATACCAAACGAGGTGGTCAGACCATGAATTGTTGCCATGTTGTTCATGGCTTCGGTTGGGTCGATGCCAAGCAGGGTCTCCATCTTGTTGATGAACGTGCTTGCTTCGCCGGTCAGCCCCTTCATAGACACGCCAAACAGGTTTGCGGCCTCATAATAGCTATTGAACTTCTCCGCTGCATTACCAAGATAGGTAGCAATGGCTTTCAGCGAGACCAGCTTTGCCGCAGACCGCATGAAGCCATTCAACTGGTTGGAAAGGCTCATGTAGCTTTTTTTCTGCCGTTCGTTGGCAGCGGTCACGCGGTTAGCCTGCGTCACGACCTTGCTCAACTGTGGAGGGAGCTTTGCAAAGGCATTGCCCACCTTGTCAATCTGAGATGCAAGGGGAGTAAGAGCGGTAGAAATCTTCTGACAAGAGCTTGCAAAAGAATCAAGATCTGTCGCTTTTAGCTTGTCAGTCAGGTCGGGCACAGTGCCAATCGCTTTGAACGCGCTGCCAAGCGATTTTAAACCAGAAATGTCCAAAATGGACAGGGGTGCAAGAGCATTCGTCAACTGCGTGATGCTACCGGACATGGAGTAGAAGTCCACGCCGTTCAGAGCAGATACCGCGTTTGGAATCTTCTTGATGGCATTTACAACAGAGTTAACGCCCTTCACGCCAGCGGTCGTGTTGACAGAAGAGATGCCATTCAGGAAGTTTGTGACCTTATCCAAACCGGAAATACCGGCAGACGCCTGTTTCAGCGCGGAAATGGAACTAGACAGCTTATCGAGGCTTGTACAGACCTTTCCAACATTGCCCTTCGTCCGCAAATTAGAAATGGCGGTAGCAAGCTTGTCAATGTTAAGCTCTGCACCCTGCGATTCCGCAGAGATTTCTACGGATAAGCTTGTAATATCAACATCAGCCATTGCTACCACCATCCTTCTGATTCATCATAGAGAACATCGCCCTCTTGATGCGTTCCTGCGCTTCCAGTGCGCGTTGGTATTCGTATTCGTCCTGCTCTTTCTGCGTGAGCGGAATCGGTCTATCCATGTACTTAATGGGGCTAGACCCTTTCTTGCGGAACATATTGCCAACCGTAGAGGAAAGTGCAGATGCCGTGTAGAAACCATTTCTCCACGCTTCAACATTGGCTCTTCGGGCGCGTAGTTCTTCCGCGTCACGGTAGACCTTTGCCAGCCAGACGTCATCACGCCAGAACTGGTCATAAGTCATGCCAATGGAAATGTAATAGGCTTCTACATCGTGGAACAGCTTAGACACAGAGAATGGCTCTGTGTCGCTGTTCGATTCTTGAGACTGTGAGGTTACACAATCTCCCACGTTGCGTTTTTTGCGGTCTTGTCCTCTTCATCGGTGGCAACCAGAGCCTTGATCGAATCCGCGTACATCTCCATCAAGGCAGCCATCAGACCTTCCTTGTCCTCGATGTTCGCAAGCATATCATCGACCAGCTTTCGCTTGATGCTCTTGTTGCGGGCAATGAATGCGCCATAGAACAGAGCCTTAGTGTTTTTGACAGGGTTGATGCCGTTAGAAAACTCGTAAATCTGGAAGCCGTTGCGTTCGGTGGCTTCGGCGCTTTCGCGGGTGAAGGTCAGTTCGTAAGTGTTCTTGCCATCGGGGGAATGAAAGTTGATAACCTTAGCAGCCATAATAAATGCTCTCCTTTATAAATAGGGGCAGAACCAAATCCGTTGTTCAGTTCTGCCCGGTTTGATTGATTCGATTTTTGCGGTTTAGCCGCCATTGACAGTCAGGATCTCGCTGAACTCAGGCTTCTTGGTGAAGATGCAGTTGATGGTCATTTCCACAACCTCGTCCACGCCGAAGCCGGACAAGCCAACCTGATGCATACCCTGCCAAGAGAAGCCGGAACCATCCTGCATCTTCAGAGCGTAATACTTCACGGTGTTGCTCTCGGAAGTCTCATCGTAGCCAGCTTCCTTGACCTTCTTGTAGTCATCCTTGTTGTAGTTGGCGGTGAAAGCCTTGGTATCGCTCTGGATAATGCCAAAAATGTTGACCTGCATGGGGTCGGACAGGGTAGTGGCATCCAGAAGGTTCGGCTCAGAGATCAGGTCGGGCACATCCTTAATGTCGCACAGCTTCGTCAGAGCGGTTGCGCTGTCGCCACAATACAGGGTGGTATTCAGACCGGAGATAGCAGTACTCATAGAATGTTTACCTCCTTAGTTTCGGTAAATCATTCCGTCCTCTCCGATTGTTGCCCCATAGCTGCAATCAATCCGATAGACGGAATTGTTATACAGCCCATTCAACGGGGCAAACGACTTGCGATAAAATTTAAGCGGTTCAAGAACAGAATCCACGATGCCAACGATGGAACGTGCTTCTGCAATGCGCCCGGTGTCCTTATTGGAGTAGACCCGCACACGCAGGGAAACGGCAGCGTACTTGCTGTGGCCAGCAGAATCAATGTGTACAGGCAGATTGCTGTTTTCCTCTATCTGCACACACGGAAACTTCTTGACGTTGCTGTCATTGATTTCGCCAGTGACAAAGATGCCGGGGACTTGCTTTCGCAATTCCTTAGCAACAGCCGTGAAGATAGAATTGAAATAATCAATCAACTATTCCAAACCTCCCTCCACGTTGCTTCGACCTGAGAAGCCATTTCCTCAACAGCCCCCCACATAGCCATAGCTGCATCGTTGCCGCTGGTGTAATTCAACTGACCTTTGCCGTCTACTTCCTTGACAGGCGTACCAGCATTGCCGGATTCTCCGTAGTAGTACCATCTGCGGTTTGCGCCTTGTCCTTTGCCGTAAGAGCCATGTGCCCCAACACCGGGCGGTAGTTCACCGCCATATCCGTTGTGATGTATGCCAGTGCCAAACTCAATAAAAGCAACTGACTTGCCCTCTGCAATGATGGTACAAGTGTTTCCGTTCTGCTCGACACGGCAAGAGACATCGTTGCTACCGGCATATTCTGCATTTGCAAAGCGAACTTTCGCCACATCAAGCCCTTTGTCAGCCAATGCCTTTGCAAACTCCTGTGCCTTTTTATTCAGGGTGGTCTTGTACTCCTGTATCTGACGTTCCGTATCACGAAGTCCGGCATCGCTCAACCTCACTTTAATTTTCACTTGCAGCCACCTCTTTCAGCGCATACAGCGTATCCGTGATATGCTCTGCGACCTTGACCACAATGTAATTGAAGGGCTTTGAAACATCCGTCTGAAACCAGACGTGTGTACCTTCGTAAAGTGGGGTGTTGTGCTTTTTGCTGGACGAACTGACAACGTAGCTGTAATCCGTGAACGCTCCAAAAGGGTTTGCTTCCGCAGAACCAGTAGGCGGGCTGACGTTCAGCATCAGCTTCGCGGGGTCACTCCACGTCTGCGATGTTTCGCCGGTTTCGTTTCCCCACTCGTCAACAACAGGCGTTTTATCGCCAACCGGGTTCGAGTACCACAGCGGGCGCTTATCCAGCGGGCTTCCATTGAACATCAGCCGATAACACCTACTCTCGGAACCACTTCATTCAGCAGGGACTGCGCCACATCGGAACTTTCCCACACACGAGTAATGCCATTGTTGGTATAACTCGTCTGTCCGTTTGCGCCGATGTGGTTATACAGTTCCGCTGCAATGCGTATCTGCAACGACTGATATTGCAAAGGCAACTCGTCCGGTCTGTTGCCGAATGGGTAGCCCTGCGCAAATATCTTGTCTTTGGCAAAATCAAGCAGCAGGTCGAAGAGTGGGTAGTCCTCGTCCGTGATTTCACGGTCAAGTGCAGGGGCGATGTACTGCCCCAGCTTGACTGCCGCTTCGGAATACTGGTCTCCCATGCTGCTTTCCTCCTTTCACCTTAGTAAGCCTTGATGCAGTACACAGCGTCCATGCGCTCAAAGGACGGCAGGACGATTTCAGAAGCATAGACGTTGGCATTGACCGGGTGAACGGTCAGCTCAGTGGTAATGGCAACGCCGGTGTTCACGATGGACACGGATGCGCCAGACTGACCGGACAGCAGGTCGGCTTCTTCAGGGGTAGTGCCGTACCAAGTGCTGCCCAGAGCGCCAGAAGGAGCAACCACCACCATGCCGTCAGGCAGATACTTCTCGCTTGCGCTGTACTGGTCTGCCTTGAACATCTTGTCGTACAGATGGATGGTCAACCCAGTTGCAGATTCGATAATCTGCCGTGCTTCGGCATCCAGCAGAACGGCGTTCGCCTTTGCGGTGACGGTCATGAACCGATTCTTCACCTCATCCGCAGCAATCATGTTACGGAAAGTAGCGGTGTTCATGTACACCTCAGTCACGACCTCGCCAACGCTTGCCAGAACAGCGTCCTTTGCAGCGTTCAGATCAGCAATGGGGGTGGCGGTGGCTACATTCCACTTGGACTTTGCGGCAGAGATATCCTTGTAGTTGGTAGTCTTCCAAGTGCCGTCCGGGTCGTAGTTGTAGGTGTAGTTCACGCCGTTTGCCTTGATGGTGATGCCGGGAATACCATTGGCGGGAGCCAGAAGCTGCCAGATCATGCGCTCAGGTACGATACGGGCGCCGGTGATAAGCTGTGCGGTATCATCGTACAGACGGTTCATCACGTCACGAGCATAGGGGTCGTTGCTGTCCAGAACACGCAGGATTTCCTGACGGTCTTTCTCACCCAGATGGTAGCCCTCGCGGAAGAACGGCATCTCGGTCTCATCGAACTTGAAGCCCTCACGGGTTCGGAACGTAGCCTTTGCGTCAAATGCGCTGGGCATCAGAGAAACGCCAACGCCCTTGTGGCCACGCAGCCACTTCAGGTCAAGACCGGCCTTCTTCTTGGCGGGGAACAGTGCATCAGATGCAAAGGGCATCGCATTGGTGGGGTCATTCGTCCAATAGGCGGCAATCGCAGCCGGGGCAAAGACTTCCTTAAGATTCAGTGCCATGTTGTTTTACCTCCTATTAAGCGTTCACGCTGATGTTGTCACGGCAGAAGATGCCAGGAACGGCGGTCTTGAGTGCCTTGATTGCGTCAGCGTCAAAGGTGAAGCCGGAACTTGCAGCTGCTTTCTTGGTGTCGATAACCCCACGAATCAGCAGAGAGGCATTGGGGTTCTCGTTCGGGTCAACGTCATACAGCAAAATGCCATCGGCGTTGATGGTCTTTGCCCCAGTGTCACCGGACGCGGTAGCTTTCGCGCCAGCCAGCGTCATGGGATAGCCAGCTTTAACCGCAGCGGTTTCGGTCACGGTAAAGGGAATGGCGGTGTAGTCATTGGAAGCAAGGATGGTATCGTTGATTCCGTTGACCGTGTTTCGGGTAAACTTCATGTTTTCCTCCTTGTTAATGGAAAGCACTCATTGCGTCACTCGATGCCTTAGAAGTATTTGCGTTCTGCTGTGCAAGGCTCTTAGCAAACGCCACACCCTCACTGTCAGAGCCGCCCTTGCCATCCGCGCCCGGAGGTGTGGGCATATCCTTCAGCAGGGAAGCTTTGTATGCGGTGTCGTGGGCGGTCATAAACTCCGACTGGAACTTAAACACCTTGTCCATGTCACCGTCAGCCAGTGCAGATGCAGCCTTGTTGGCAAGTTCAGCGTCATAACCCTGTGCAACGAACTTCTCACGGTAAGATGCAAGGGTCTTTTCCTTGACGAGGTTCTCCTTGTCGGCAGTCAGGGCTTCAATCTGTTTCTGCATCTCTGCCAGCTTGTCAGCCTGTTCCTGCGCGGCGTTCTCGTCATCGGTACGCTTTGCCTTGAGCTGCTTCTTGTACTCAGCAGCTTCACCATTGGCTTTCGTCACGGCGTTACGCAGCTTCTCAACCTCTGCACTAGGGTCTGCAACCTTTTCAAGCGCAGAAATGATTTCATCGGCGGTCATGCCCTCTTTGTAGGCATCACCAAGCAACACGTTGAGTTTCATATCGTTAATTTCCTCCTGCGTTTTTTTACCGTTGCTTCCCTGCAACGCTGCGAAATTTGTATCCCGGCTTCCCTGCCGGAATATATCAGCCCGAAAATTCGGGGTGATTCTTTACTCCTTTGGGTAAATTCTTTTGTACGGCTCAATGCCGCTGTCCAAAATAGATTTTTCTCGCGCCGAATTCCGGTCAGGGTGCGTCCATTTGAATTTTCCACATTTCGTGCAGATATACTCGCACTCCATTTCGCGTGGTTCGTCTCCGTTGATACCGTGCGTCCAATGCCAACGAGAAAGCGTATAGTCATGTTTGCAAAACAACTGTTTCCAAAAATCACGCATTATCTTTTTCTCCATCCGCATTGTTTGGTTGTTTATCAGCCATGTTCCCGGCATTTGTGTCGGCAACATCCTGTTTAGGTTGTTCCTGCGGCTTCGGTGCTTTCCCGTCCTCGCCCAATTTGCCGGAAGCAATCAGGAAGGGCTTACTCATTTCGTAAGCAGCCTGCGGGTCTGGGAACAGGCCTGGCGTAGTGAACGCCAACTGCGGGTCAATCGGCTGCTGAATCATCTGTGCGAAAATCTGAACCTTGCTCTGCTGGTTATCATACTGACGGCGTGGCAGTTTGATGTTGATGTCACTTGCCATCAGCTTAGAACCAGCCGTGTCACGCAGGATTTTGAGCATCACAGACAGGCTTTGGCGTTCAGCATACTTGAACATATTCTCGTACTGCTGCGCCCTCGCTTCGGTATGATTCCAACCATTACGAACGATGACCGCACCCACGTTGTCAGACGTTGAGTTCTCGCTACCAGTGGCACTAGGCATTGCGGTCAGACTGCGATACACGTTCAGCATGGAATCAAGCAGGGTCTGGCTCTGCTGCTGGTCAAGCTCGTTTGCAATCTGCGATACAGAAGCGGGCAGACCAGCGGTGGATTTCAGGCACATTGCGCCCAATTCTTTCACCTTGTTCAACGCATCCTCGTCAACAAGGCAGTTGGTAAACACCATGATGGACTGGATGAACTGTGCCACGCCGTCTAGACGGTTGCTTTCAAGGTCGTTGATGGCATCCAGCACAGGAATAGCCGGTTCAAACAGACCCATCCGTTCCGGGTTCAGCTTGTATTCGACCATCGGCAGCATTCCGAGAGAATGGCTCTCCGACTTTGTGACCTTGCCGTTGTCGATTTCAAAGTACTGGTTTGGCGTATACACGCAAATCAGGTCGTTCAGGTCATTCTGATAGTTGCGTGGGATGTGAAGCACGTTGGCAATGGGCTTGTGGCCGATGCCAGAGTTGTAAATCACATACGCCATGTCCGGGTCGGGAACATCCACCAGCAGGGGCGTTTCGTCCGGGTAGTTGCCGTTGTACCCCTTGTCAGGGAGAACAATGCGGTATCCCTGTCCGCACTCCAACATCCACTGCCAGAGCCGCCGATCAAGCGCGTCCTTGCCCTCATACTGCAAAGCATTGGACAAGCGGGCAATTTCCTCTCCGTCACCAGTTGCCGTTTCAGACCGCACATAAGAGCAAGGAGTGCCGCTCATGTAGCCTGTGTAAAAGCCCACGCACTCGTTGGCGTGATTCTCCACAATGCGGTTGGTGATTTCAGCGTGGTACTCCTTCGTGCGGTTGAGGACAGGCTGGCTACCTAAGTAGTAGTTGTGCAGAAAGCGAATCTCGTTCTTGTTCAGCAGATGAATAGGCTCTGCCTTGCCCATGACCACTTTCAGCACGTTTGCGCGATTGATTTCCGTCTCCGGCGTTTCAATCGGTCTACGTCCGGTCAGCGGCTCATTCAAAAAGCCGCTAACAACCATCTGATACTCAGCCATGCGTTCCTCCTTTCCGGCAAAAATAAAAAGCGCAGCAAGACAAACCTGTTAAGGTCTATCTCACTGCGCTTACAACTGCGCTTCAAAAGCTATTCAGTTTTTAAACTTTGGTACGGAGACCCATGTATCTTTTGGAAGGTTGGAATCTCCAATTGTGATCCAATGGCAAAGAGGGCACAGAAGGGAGAACTTACCTTCCACTTCGCCAAGATAACGCCCGCAATCACACGGATTGCCGTTTGCGTCTTTTCGAGGACGCTTGCATCGTACTTTTGCTACCATCTGTGCTCCTTTCGTTGGATTTCTGGAAACAGGCTGTTGAGCACAGACCTGTCAGAAGCTACTGGGAAACTGTTCGCACTTCCAGCCGTGCTATTCTTCGCCCGAAGAAAACCATTGCAGCCTTTACATTCAGTTTGACGGACAGTCAACGGGTAAGCTGCAATTTTGGTGCTGCATAATGGATTTGAACCAATGTATGTCCGGTTATGAGCCGGATGCTCTAGCCTGACTGAGCTAATGCAACATAGAAACCCGGCTTGATTGGTTAACCGCTGCTCTTTGCAATGTCATGCCTAAACATCACATCGAGAGCCGGGAATAGCAGTGGAGGTTTTGGAGAATAAAGCCATGCAAAGCTAGGTAGTTGGTTGTGCTGCGTAACGGAATCGAACCGTTGCTTGCCAGCCATGGGGGAGACAGGCTGGCATTCCCCTAACAATTGGAAACGCAACATATAAAGCCCGGTGAAGGTGAAAGAGTGAGAAAACCTCCACCGGTGAAAGGAGGAATATGCTTGTTGACACGCACGCGAGTAAAATGACAAAACCCCGCGTGCAAGCTATTCCTTTAAGGGAAGCTGCAAAACTTCCTGCGTACATTATAAGCCTTGTCAAGTGGTGAAATCAAATAAATAGACCCAGCGAACACAATATATTGTGTTTTTAATCAAAATGGCCTCTTGACAGGCTCAATTTTACTGATTCCGTTGTACAATTCATCGGCAAGCTGTGCCAGACTGTCCGGTGCATCATCGTGCGGAACTTTGCCAAGCTGCGTGAACATCGTAACTTGTTCCATGAACGCCTTGTACTCTTTCGACTGGTGTTTCTCGTCAAGGAAATAAAACCGTTTGATGTCCGGCGCATACTGGATGATTCTTGACAGCTTGCTTTGACCACTTGGCGCACGCTGACTACGAACAGAACAGTGATACCCCTGCTGCCGAAGCTGGCTGTCTACCACGTCACAATATTCATCGCCGCCGTTGTTGGCTTCGCCGCGCACCGCGTTGATTTTGTGCTGGATGATTTTGCCCACGACTTCCGGTCTGGTCACGGTCTTATCGCCGTTATTGAACACAAGGTCTTGGATGAACACAGCATCACCATACACATAAGCGATAGGGCAGGCGGTGAAGTCACCGCCGCCCCATGCAATATCCATGACCATGAGCTTGCGATCAGGCTCTCCGTCAGGCAGAACGCCGTTGAAATACCGCAGTTCATCGGCAGGGAACAGCAAGCCTTCGCGCACATAGGGCTTGCCCATGTACTTTGCCCACCATGTTGCATCGTCAATGCTGGCTTTCATATCGGCATAGTAGGCATCGTCAAACCCAACACCATAGTCATAATTGAAGTTGCTGTGACCGTTTTCGTCCACCGCAGGAATCACCCGGAATCTGTACTTCGGGTTGTCTGCATACTGGTTCTGGATGCGTCCCAGAGGGTCAAGCACGTTCCAGCGGGTGCCGACCATCAGTTCCAATGCGCCTTGCTTTTTACGGTCTTTCAGCTGGTTCAAATAGGCATCGTACTTGTTGTTCAAACGCTCAACGTTCAGACTTTCCTCCAAGTCCTCAATCAAGTCATCACTGTACAGAACGCCGCCCTCGCCGATTTCAACGGCACCAGTCAGCGTACCGCCAATAGAGCGACAGGTCAGGGTGGGGAAGCGCTTCTTTCGGTTCAGGTCAACGCTTTCGTCCTTTGCGCTCTTGTCCACAAGCTGAACGTCAGGGAAGATTTTGCCCCAGTTGTAGGTTACAGGGTCAGTGATGATAGACAGCACTTCACCGTAGAAACCGTTTGTCAGCTTGTCAGAGTGTCCGCTCATAACCGATGCAACGTCAGGGCGGTTGCCCATCAGCCATGTGATAAAAAATATACATAGCGTACTTTTTCCAGTTCTCGGGGGCTGACTTACCCCAAGAAATTCTACACGATGGAAAAACAAGTCCTCTAGGTCACGAACCAACGTCAAAAGAACCTTTCTTCTCGGCTGGTAGAACTTTTTTTCCGGCGCACGATTCCATTCAAGGTAGATGCAATAGCTGTCGAACACATCTTTTGCTTCAAACAGGTACGTCCGGCTGATAATGTCATAGACCTTCGCCACGTCCTCGCCTGTTTTCATCTTGCCCATCATGGCTGCGCAGACAGAGCGCAGCTCACCAGAGTACTTGTAGGCATCGAACCGCTTGTCCTGTGGCAAAGTGTCTCTCAAGTTCACCACCGCCTGAAACCAGTCCTCGTAGACCTGCGCTTCGGTCGGATTCTGTTTTGCATACGCTTTGATGCTGTCGATGATGGCGATACACTGCTTTGGCTGCATAAAAAAATAGGCACCCCCTACCTGAAAATGTAAAGAGTGCCTACAACTGCACAAAAATCAAATATTCGGTTTTATAATGCTGTTTTCAGAAAATTATTTGCTAAAATTCGTTTTAACGGATAGAATGTGCGGTTTATTTGACTTCTTCTGCAAGCTGGTTGAGCCTGCGTTTCAGCTCGTCCGCATCGTAGTACAAAGCATCTGCGATGGCATTGAGAATATCGGGCTTGTCGGTGTAATCGCACAGCGTTTCAATGAGTTTCAAACTCTGCTCTGACAATTTTACGGTTTTCATGTCGCTTTTCCTTTCTCATTCGGTTTTATTCTAGGTTGCGAACGCTCTTTTAACCTCGCAAACTCCATAATGCACTAGAGTTGGTTCACGGATTCCATCTTCTCCAAGCATCCGCTTGTACAGTTCGCAACGCTTGAAAATCCTGCTGTCCTCCGCAATCATGCCGTAAATAAAGACAAGAGCATCTTTGGCAGCGTCATAATCATTCGGGAAAATGACAATTTCCTCGTTTGCAAAGGTCACGGTGCAGTTTTCCGAATGACAGGCTTCCAAGAACTGCTTGATTTCAAGGAAACCACCAAAATCAAGCATAGACCGCAGTGTAATGCTACCATTCTTAACAATCAGTTCTTCTCCCTGCATATTATCCAGCCTTTCTCTGTTCAGCAATCCGATACCATGTCTGGCGGGTCACGCCAAGCTGCTTGGCAGCGTCCGTAACCGTAAGAATGCGCTTCTCCACCTGCTCGTGGAGAACGTCAAAGAGGTTGCGGTCATACTCGGTGGGTTTTCGGCCTTTATAAACGCCTTTCTGCTTTGCCACTTCGATGCCCTCTTGCTGGCGGTCAAGCATATTCTGCCGCTCGAACTCGTTGATAGCCGCAATCATCGTGAGCATCAGTTTACCGGTGGGAGTGCCTGTATCTAGGTTTTCTTTATCACTTGCAAGGTGCACGCCGTTAGCTTGCAGCGTTTCAACCATTTCAAGCAAGTCTTTCGTGCTGCGTGCAAGGCGGCTAAAATCGTGGATAAACACGGTATCGCCCGGCTGAACTGATTTAAGCATCTTCTGCAACTCCGGTCTATCCATATTCTTGCCAGAGACTTTCTCAATAAACCAGCGGTCAATGTTATGCCGCTTCAACGCTTCTACCTGTCGCGCTTCGTTCTGTTCGACAGTAGATACACGAACATACGCTACGTTCATTCAGAATCACTGCCCTTTTCAATCACAGTACCTTCAACAAGGTATTTCCCAGCTCCAACGGTTCCAACATCAGGCTCAATAACAATACGATAATTCAACGCTTTCAAGAACCTAAACAAAGTAGAAAGTTTCATGTTATCATCTTGAAGTCTACGGTAAACAGCCTGATTAGAATTGTAATCAACGCTATCCGCCAACTGAACCATGCTTACGCGCTGGTTCTTCATAATGTCTTTTACAATTTCGGATCCATTCGTTGATATCTTCACAGGCTTCTTCTTTTCCGCTTCATTTTTTCGCATCGTCATTTTCCTGTCCTCTCTTTCTGCTACAATTATAAACGCTTCCGTTCACATTGTCAAGAGTTTTCTCAATTTTACTATCACCAAGTCCAGATATTTCTGATGTCTCACTTATGTGACCGAATTATATTTACAGAATGTATATATTTTATAAAAAGAGCGATAATTCGTAATGTGAAAAATCTGTTTGTAAACTTATTTATTTACATTCTGGGAGCGAACCGCCATCAAATATCACACATCTGTGACACAAATTCAGATATATCTGATGCAAATTATACAAATTGGGCTGTTGACAACTATATACCAAGCGTCTATAATCTAAGACAGCAGAACGCACGATGAATCAGCCAACTACGGTAGATTTATCCTTTGTGGCATAAAAAATAGGCCGTCAGCATACCGACCAAAGTAGCACTGACGACCTATTCCACCACAAAACAGAAGCTGCGCAACCAAGGGCGCAGTCTCGGTTTCTGTCAATTATTATAGCAGAAGCAGACAGCTTCTGCAATAGAAAGGAGCAAAAAACATGAACTTTCCCACGACAACCGAAGAATTTCTGAAAACACTCGCGCACGGCAAAGAGCCGACCAGCGAGGACAGGGAGTATGCAGAAGCACTGGGTAAGCTGTCCGAACTGAACTATCGGGCAGGGTACGAAGCGGGAGCAGCCAAAAATAAGGACTGAGTTTTGTGCAAAACGTAGAAAGTGGTTTGTCAAGATGAACGAACACTAAATGTAGTGTTTCGTTGGTCTATTTTTGCTTGACTTTACCACATTTTGCAATTACACTTAATGCACCTCAAAGAAAGGAGATAAGAACATGGCAAGAAGTCCCTACATCGAAGCATACCGCCATCAGGTAGCCGTTGGCTTCACTGATCGTCAGTATGAGTTTCTGGTGGAGCACTGCAAGAAGTGCCGCGTATCGCTGTCACAGGCCGTCCGCGATGCCTACCTTGAGAAGTACCCCATGCCCGATGAAAACGAAAAATGATACGCTCGCTAAAGTTTGCCGACCACAGCGAACGTATCATCAACCACACTGGAACAAGCTGTTCCAGCCTTATTATAGCAGGAATTGGCTTGTTCCGCAAGAACCATAGGAGTTTTTATGGAACAAAAGATTAAATATGCTATCAATCTTATCAGCGAAAACGGACAGGTTGTCGTGTCCAGCCGCGAAGTAGCGGAGAATTTCGGAAAAGAACATCGGAACGTCATGCGAGATGTAGAAAACATCATGTCACAGGGTGTGCTCAAAAATGAGCAGACCCCCATGTTCTTCAAGACCGAGTACGTCCACGAGCAGAACGGTCAGACATATCCCATGTATCTGATGAACCGTGACGGCTTTACCCTGCTGGCTATGGGTTTCACCGGCAAAGAAGCCCTTGAATGGAAACTCAAGTACATTGACGCTTTCAATCAGATGGAGCAAAAGCTCACCAGCCCGGATCCGGAATCTACGGAAATGCTGTTGAGCCGCGCTCTGATCGCTGCCAACAGTGTTATCGACACGGAGCGCAAGAAGGTAAAGGCTTTGGAAGCGGAAAATGCCAAGATGAAGCCTGATTCCGATTACGCAAAGGCGATGCTGCTTTCCGATGAAAGCCTGACTACAACGCAGATTGCCATGAACTACGGCATGAGCGCACGAAAGCTGAACCAGATTCTTAGAGGGCTTGGCATCCAACATACTGTGAACAAACAGTGGATTCCTTACCAGAAGTATCTTGGCAACGGATACGTTGTCGGGCATCCGATCGAGCTGCCGAACGGCAAGACGAAAGAAGTCACCCGCTGGACGAGAGCCGGTCAGAAGTTCATTTACAGCAAGCTCAAAGAAGCGGGCTATCTGCCTGTTGGCGAGCAAATCAGAATGGAGACGTGCTGATGGACTACTCGGAAGAAATGTTTCGGCTACAAGCTGAGAATGAAGAGCACAAAGCCGTTTTAGAAAAAAGCCATGAAATCCTTAATCAGGCATTAGAAATCATCATGCCAGAGGATAAGCGGTCAAGAGAAGTTGTAAGTGTAGCACTAGCAACGTCCGTACAACATTTTTGCGAGGACAGCTATTCAATGGGATACAATGATTGTTTGCTCGACATTCTCAGGGAAAAGGAAGAAGTCAGCGCTCCTATCATGTTTCCAACACTTAAATCGTAAATAGCCCATAAGAAAAGCCAGTGGTTAGAGAGCATCTAGCCGCTGGCTTTTTGTGTTGTGGATTATTTTGCGAGGTCTGCGTACTTCACTTCTATGCGCGGGATTTCATCGGTCGTGCCAGTCAACGCTCTTGTTACTTCTTCAAGACCGGTGAACTCACCGTAGACAACGACAATATCATCAGTCAAAATCTTTACGGCGGAACTGCCACGCTTGTCCAGCATATAATACTCATCATCTGCATAGAATCCGTATCCGCTGTTATCGGTGTAGGCTCTCCATGCTTTCCTGCTGCCGGAGAAGTTTGCGCTTACAATCTGTGCAACCCTGACCTTGACCATAACCTTAGTTCCTTTGTACTTATCGGGATAGCGGAACAGTTCCTTGTAATCCATCTGCCGGCACTGCGCCTTATAAGCATCCTCGCTGATTTCAGGCGCAAAGTCTCCGCTATCGCAGCCAACCAACATAATGCAAGCCAAGATAGCCATCAGGACTGCCGCAACGATTCTCTTTCTCATTTTTGATTCTTCCTTTCTTTGGCACATAGCCTTTAACTGATTATACCACAATCTAGGCTTCGTGAGGGGTCTTTTTGTATTTTTTGGAAAATTTGGAGACTTGCACAATCGGATGGGTTTCGTTTTGTGAAGGTGGGGTGGGTGTTGGTGTGAGGAACGCCGAAAACGCCTTTTTTTGAATTTTTTCTACGGAGACTATCGACCCGCCCCACCCCCGGCGCTCCCTGTATACCCCGCCGGTGGAGACCCCAGCCCCCAGCGCACCCGAAACGACAGCACGCAACAAGTAGCAGGGCAAGCCACACAAAGCGCGGCACACACGCCCGGACGCTGCACCGGTCTGCACTCGATACCAGACAGGCCGTGCCGGGCAGATCATACCGGCGGCGGGCAGGCAGTGTGTCCGATAGGGCACGCCCAAGCGGACAGAAAAGAAATGAACTTTTCCGTTTATTTTTTTTATCCAAAAGCCTTGACAAAATGAACGGAAACGTTTATAATATAGACAGTGAACGGAAGCGTTCATACACCACGATGAACAATAAAGAGATCGAATACACCGCCCGCCCCATTCCGGGAGATTACGAAGGCCGCAGCCATCGCGCGTGTGTATGGTACAACAGAGCCCGCGCCGCGTTTGACCTTGCCACGCTTGACACGCTGACAACTGCCGAAGATAAAGCCGCCGACCGCGTGCCCACTGAGGCATACGAAAAAGCAAGAAAGCTCCTTGACAGCGTGCAGCGTTGGGGGCTTGCAGACGCAAGAGCTTGGGAGCTTGACAATGACAGCCGTTATTATAACTCCGAGTGGCTCAAAACCCGACAGGCTCAGCTTGCAAAACGGCGTGTAAAACTCAATAAAGAGCTTGCAGAATACGGCTTGCAGATTGACAGTTACGGCTTGTATCCTTGCATTAGAGAGATCACCAAGCCGGGCACCGATATGAATTTGTTGTACTGGTTTTAATGGGAGGTGTGCAACGTATGAACAAGCTTGTTTTTGAAGTGAACAACAGCAGAAAATTGGAACTTGTGCAACGGGAGGACAACGGAATGACCCTTATTTGTTCCATCGATGCGCCGGAAAACGAGCATATATAAGCGCTGACGACTTTGTGCAGCTGATTAACCTTTACCGCTACTGCAAGCGGTACGATATCCAAAACGATTGAATTAACCCCAACGGCAAAAATACGGAGGTATAACAAAATGACAAGGGCAGACGAAATCAATGCTGAAATCAGGAATCAGGCTGTGCGCCTATATCCCAAGTGCGCCGGGCTGTTTGAGCTACCGTTAATGGTATACACTCAGATTATAGCGGACAACCTGACCCGCTCCAAGCCGTACCGCTTGAGCGTTGAGCGTTGCAAAAAAATTATTCTGGCAATGCCTGAATTTGACTAACGGAGGGTTTACAGTATGATTGCACTTGACTTTACCCAGTGGGCCGCCCTCTGGTACGTGGGTGGTATGATCAGCGGCGCGCTGGTTATGATTGCTATTTTAAACAGCTGAGGGGGCGCGCAAAATGACATACACGGCAAATAAAAAGGCATACGGCCTATTAGAATCCCTTGCATATTGGATGGCTGAAATCTCCTATTGCAGGGAAAAAGACCCGGACGACATCGGATTTTTAGATAAGGCAGATAAAACAATTCATTTTCTGTTTGGTCAGCTTGACCGGGCGGGCGTCCCTTTTTGGGCACAAAACTCAGCGCTTGCAATCGGCGAAAATTGGAGAGAATACGAAAAACGCAACTTGAGGACGCTATTCACTAATAAAGGGATTTTGGAGGGCTGAAAAAATGTCTGATTTCGAAAAAAGAGTAAACGAGTATAGGGAAAACAAACGCTTAATAGAAGAGCTTGAAGCGATGAACGACGCTATCAAGACGGATATAATTAGTATGATGCATGGCGCGCCTGAAATGGTGCAGGGCACTGCAAAGGCCATTTATAAGGACGTGCAGAGCGTCCGACTCGATAGCAAGCTACTCAAGACGCTACACCCGGACGTATACGCAGAGTGTAGCAGCAAAACCAGTTACAAGCGGTTTAGCGTGGTATGAGGGGGTGCGACAAGTGATATTATCCTGTGTTCTGTTCTTTTTCTGGTTTTTCTCTGTGCTGTTTAAGGCGTCTAAATAAGAAGCATTTCACCCGGTCAGAAATGGCCGGGCTTTTCTTTTGCCTTGCATCTGCTGAGGGGTGCAGGGCTTTTGCTTTGCTCTGCTGCAATGTAGCCACACACAAGCGTTTACAGCGCGTTTTGTGCTGTCAATGCAGTTATACCGCTCACACCACAAAACAGCGCACAGGGCTTTACAGGTGCATTTCCAGCTATTTGCCCCATTCTACTGCCGCAGATACCAGACCGACAAAAGCGGCTATAATACCGCCTGTGCCACGCTGGAGGGCATACACGCGCCCGGACACGCTCAACCGATACCAGATACCAACGCCACGCCGGACGCTGTACAGCTCAGCACAGCCGTCCTATTATAATAATGTATATAAGGGTGCAGCGGTGTGCCCCTGTTACGGATCCATGCCAGCCGGTGCAGCATACCGCAAACCATGCCAGCCCGGCGGGGTCTCGATACTTCCCACGCCCGGCGGCTGGAGGTCTAACACCGGGTCAACCCGGCACCCTCCACCCGGCGGGGCAGTCCAGTAGCAGGGCGCGGCGGGCGGCGCGGAACCATTGGCGGCTACCGCCGTATCTCTTTTCGGGCTTTCGCCCGATAGCTAATAGAGGTCAGCAATAGTCGCAGCGTTCCGGCTGGAATAGTCGTAACAGCTTCTGGAATAGTCGTAGCCAATAGTCGTAGTTTCTCCGATAAAATAGTCGTGGAATAGTCGTAAAGTCGTCAGACGACCACCGTTTGAAAGTCCTATATATAGTATAGTAACGAGTAGTCCGCTGATAGTAGCAGAGTAATAGTCGTAGCGTTTTCTTACGAACCATCGCCAATTAGTCGTGTTTTTTTGTGTGAAATAGTCGTTCGCCTTTTAGAGGAAGAGAGGCGCGATAGTCGCTAAGTCATCCGACCACTCCAAAAATCATCTCTCGTTCCAATTTCGCATAATTTATTCTTCCGCTAGTTATATCTATTTCGTATAATAGCCATACTTATTATAGTATATAGATATAGTTACTCCCGATAATCACGGATTATTTCGTATAATAACTAGTACCATCCGATTCGGTCTGTTCCTGTTCGATTTAATTCCCAGTAATGCACTATGGCATCTTAATTAATCCATAGCGTTTTGCTAGGAATAGTCAATGCAACATTTTTACATATTCAACCTACCACAAAATGAAGTCAATTCTCCATGTGAAATAGTCGCAGACCATCTACCAGTCTGAACCTCACGCCGGTTCTCTCCTACTGTCTGCTCTGCTGGCTAACGGTATAGTTTTGAAGATAGAGGGTTGTAGGGAGAAAGAACCTTTGTGGAAACATTTGGTTGTCGTTTTCAGTTGTCGCAGTTGTCGCACCATTTTGGCGTGGGGACATGAAATAGCTTGTCTATTTCATGGAAGGGAGATAGAGAGATAGATAGATAATAATAGGGGGTTATAGGGGGGGAAGAAGAAGGAAGGAAGAGAGGAAGATTGGATGCAAACGCATCACGTGCATCCATTTGCATTCAAACGCATCACACTGATAGTCGTAGCCATATCAGCCCAAACGCCACTCGATCGAGACAGTTCCTACTCAAAATCAGACCTTGCCGTTTTATTCTGATAAATAACAAGAGAAAAAAGCACGTAATAGTCGCAGAGGGTAGTTTTACCACCTGACACCATTCCATGCTTTCTGATACAGTAGTTTTGTAGCCGCGCGAGCTAAGATTAGATATTCTTGGCTTCTCTTGCCTTACGCAGACGCTCTGCCAGTGCTTCACGCTGCTCTTCGCTAATCTCACGAGTGAAAGGCGACCGGAACTTCACAAGACGTTTCGGCATCGAATAAGTCTTGGATTCCTTGCACCGCTTGGCAGACAGATCTGCCATAAACTTGTATGTGTCAGGGAACTGCTCACAGAGCTTGTCCAGCTTGCGAATGTAAACCGGGTCAGCCGTGTAGACTTCTGCGGTATCTTCCGCTGCGTTGAAATTGATGATAGTTTCACGTTCGATGTTAGTAAGTGCCATAGTTGTTTTCTCCTTTGCGTTATTTTTGGTTGATTTTCTTTTTTGGGCAAGTTTCCGGCAAATAGTCCATGCAAGCTCGGCATGAAATGGTCTTTCGACAGATCATTCGTTCTGCTCGTTGTTTTTCTTCTTGTTCGCGTCTTTGGCACTCTCGCTTGTATTCTTCTTCGTGCCGTCTATGCACATTGGCGATGATGATAGCATGGACAGCAGCCATGTTTGGAACCATAGCCTTTTCCTCCTGTATTTTATGTAGTGAAAAATATTTATAGGGTTCAGACGGTAACTTTATCGCCTAGACCCTGTTATCTGTTTTTCTTGTCTATTTTACTGTGACGATACGAGCGCAGAAGCGATGTTACATCCACACGCATTCTTTGAACTGCTGGGTCTCCATCTGAAACGTGATGTCCAGTGACCCCACGTTGCCCTCTTTGTTCTTCTCAAGTGCAAAGTGATAATGCTCTTCTGGTCTCTTTTGCGTTTTTACTTTCTGCGCCAGCAGGATGATTGCATCTGCGTCCTGTTCGATTTGCCCGGATTCTCGCAAGTCTGCGGCAGTCGGTGGGATACCCGCTCTCGCGGTTTCTCGATTGAGCTGTGCAAGTGCTACCACAAGCGTTCCTGTAGACTGTGCAAACTCATGCAGTGCCATGCTGATTTCTGTGACGGCACTGTATCGGTCTTTTGCTCCGGCTTGATGGATAAGCTGCAAATAGTCGATGAAAACTACTTTGGCTTGCATTCTGATGGACTGCGTTCTAATCCACCCAACACTCTTGCCAGCGGCAGAGCGGACGAACAGCGGATATTTCTTGATAGCTGCCAGTCTGTCAAGTTCGTTAATGCTGACGGTCTTGTTTTTGACCGTGTGAAGCGGTACGCCTAGCTGGTTTGCGATGATACGAGCATAGAGTGTGTCAGGGTCAGTCTCTAGGCTGAAATACGCCACTTTGCGTCCGTTTTTTGCTATTTCACAAGCCAGTTGCAAGGATAACGCCGTTTTACCGGCAGACGGTCTGCCGCCGATCACAACGAAGTTGCCCGGCACAAGATGCAAGTTGTTATCTAGCACTCTAAGCCCTGTGCTGATATACTCCGGCTTATCATCCAGCTTGCGGATGTAGTTGTCTATGCCATCGCACATCGGAATGAAATCGCTTCTCTCGTTGTGCAGGTTGATTGCTTCGCCTAGCTGCTCATAGATGCCTGTCAGGTCTGCGTATCTGGTCGAGTCATCAACGATTTTGAATGCAATCTCTCTGGCTCTGGACAATGCTGCCTGTTCCTTGACGATTCTAGCCCATCCAAGCATCATGTCATGGGTGACGTTGCGGATGAACTCTGCGCCAAAGGCATTCAGACATTCACCCATTGCTTTCTTGCAGTTATCGTACCGCCCCATGACTTCTACCGGGTTCCATTTGTCGTTGTGTTCCCAATAACCACGAATGGCAGCGAATGTATCACGCAGTTCCGGGCAAAAATCGTCGATTTTAAGGTCTTGTAGCACATCGGCGTATTCCGAGAACGTGAGGACTGCCCCCAGCAGGATATATTGGGTCTGATTTTCAATATTCACCGCAGAAAGTCTCCCTCGTCAGGTAATTCAGCCATTGTCTGCTGATAGCCACCGTTCCAGTCCTTCACGTTACGCATCCAGTTCCGTGCAGCAGCTTTCCAGTCCTTCATGGGAGATTTGCCGACCTTCCAGCCATTTGCCGTGAAGTGGTCAACAAACCGCTCTGCTTCTGATTCCATGTAGCCCTTATCGGAAAAGTATTCTCTGGCTTGCTCGATAGTAGGCGCTTTGAAGCGTTTTACTTCGTTGGTATTTTTCTTTTCACATTTTTCTTTTTTATCAGATTCAGATACAGAATCAGATACAGATAAGGAATCGTTTGCATCCATTTGCATATTTTGCATACCAGCGTATGCGTTTGCATCATTAGTATGCGTTTGTATGCACTTGCATTTTTCATCGTTCCAACGCTTATTTGCACTGCGTCTGTTTTTCTCGATTCGCTCCTGTCTTTTCTGCGCATTCGTATCATCGAACGCTTTAACAACTTTCCAGAGCATCCGCATAGCACGGTCGTTGTCGTATGCTGGGTCAAGCCCAGTCTCAACATACTGTGCGTAGTTGCGGATGAATGCTCCAAATTCCTTGTCTGTCAGCTCGTCCATCGCATGAACGTGTTCCAGCAGAAGAATCATTGATGTTCTCGGCTTGTGTTCCTGCTCCATACTCAGTCCTCTTTGTAGCGGCTATTCCACCGGCTGATGATTTCTTGTCGTCCGTCTTTTTCGTCATACGGTGACAAAACGCCATCTTCACCAAAGCTATAGTAAGCGCTATTGCTCATTGATGCATTATGACACTTTTCACACATAATCATCCATGTTGTGTGGTATCTTCTCTTTGAATCCACTTGATGCAATCCATCGTGATACAGCGTCGGAATAGACCCGCAGAACGGACATCTTTTGAGTTCTTCCATTTTTAATTCTCCTTAAAACAGGCACTCAGCGTCAGATTTACGCAGCCATCCTTCGCCCGGAATGTTGACTACCTCATAATACTGCCGTGCAACGTAGATTGTTTTCTGCCCGTCCTCAGCAATCAGACCGACAATCAGATAGTTACCAGCTGCCATAAAGAACCAGGGGCTGCTCTTGTAGGTCTCGCCCTTCATCCAGTTCTTCATTTTGTTTACGGCTTTTTCAATGTCCTTGTCGGAGCAGTCTGGGTTGTCGTATGCAAAGAAATCCTCAGGAAATTTAAGCTTTTTCACTTTCTAAATCCCTCTCTCGTTCTCGTGATTCGCTTATGCGCCTTTACAGGCCTTTCGCCTTTTCCGTACGCTGGGCGGATATGTTTTGCCTTGATGTACCCGCAAGGCGGCTTCGGCCCAAAGTCGAAAAGGCTCAAGTCCATAATGATGATGCCAAACTTTTTGTTCGTCATATTCAAGCCTCCTTTGGCTCTTTTGGCGCATACGTCCAGTGCGTTACAATGTACCAATCACCGTGTTCCAACGGGTCGTTAAACTCGTCTCTCCACGCTTTTTCCCCAAATGCTGGCGCATAAAATCCAAGTCTCATGTATCGCTCATAGTCATTTTCGTTTTGGTAGATATGTTTTACCATCAGAATCAACATCGGAGCGTCTGACGGCGGCAATTCATCTCGTACAGAATGCCATGCATACTTGTCCATCTGCATCACCTCATACCATCGGAAACGCCATCCAATGTGTTACCGTCACATCTTTCGGCAGCCTCTCGCCTATCTCATCCCAGAACTTACCGTCTGCGTAACAGCCAAGAAAGTACGCTGTTGGCGAGAATCCTTGCAACAATTTTCCATCTTTATCACGCCACGTTGTCTTAGCCGCAAGCAACAAAGGCTGTGTCCGCTCTCTTGGCGGTTCGTTTGCCGGATGCCAAAGGGTGTTAGCCATGCGCGTTCTCCATTTTCGCTCCACAAGAGGGACAATAGTCCCAACGTGTGTGATGATTTTTTGTGTGGCATCTGCTGCACTCGAACCTTGTAAATGTATCGTCCTGTGCAATCCATCTAGCAGTACGTTCTAAGGCTGTCGGGGCATCTTCCACAACGTCAATTGCATCGCCAATACCGCAAGCGCGGCATCTAACTCCATTGTAGTTCTCGCAGCCATCGCAATATGCTTTCTTGATTCTTTCAATAAGTGCGCTTCGTTCAAGGTATTCTGGATAATTAGCCATTGTCTTTCACCTCTCTGTACTCCACGTCAATCCCTTTCGGCAAAGCCGTCTGGTACTTCTGTGCCAACTGCTCTGCGCTTTGGGCATCGCCCAATGGCTGTTCAGGCGGCGCAACGGTGACTTCCACGTTGTCACGCATACCAAAATAGTTCTTGGCTCGGAAAATCCACTCTGCCGGGTTCTCCTGACCATACATCCCGTTGTACGCCCACATGGACTGCATTTGAAGAATCAGCTTTAAGATGTACTTCTGCTGTAAGCTGTCGTCACGGCGTTTGCCCGCCATAATCTGCTTCAGACTCACCCATTCGATGCCCAGCACCAGTGCAATCCATTCGACCACAGGGGAGATTCTGGCTTCGATGCAAGCGTCAAAGAAGAAGTCAAGGCGCTGCTGCACTTCAATCGGGTTGTTCATGTCCACGCTCGGAAGGTCGCCAAAATACTTGGCTGCAATCATGCCGATGACCTTCTTGTCCTCTTCATCGCCAATTCTTGACTGCAAATCTCCTGTGTTCATCATCTTCGACTTCTCGATAGCCAACTCTTGCTGTTCTTTCACTTTTTTACTCACCTGTGATCGGATAGACTTCCGTTTGTTAAGCATCTGTTGCTTCTTCTTCTCTCGCTCTTTCTCGCGCTTTGCAGCGGCTTCTTCTTTCGCCTTTTGCGCTCGCTTCTCACGCTTTTTCTTTTCAGCTTCAGTCAGCGGCGGTCTGCCACGACCACGCTTCGGGGGTGTTGCCATGTATCAGGCCTCCTTTGGAGCGGTCGGCAGTTTCTTCCACCATCCTGTGTATACGAACTCGTCATTGTAGTCGTCAACAAATTCGTTATCAGGTGCACCGGGTTCACGGTGCGCAATGGAAATCGAGCATCCATCCCAAATAAGAACAGACTGATAATCAATCGGCAAACCGTCTCTAATGCTAATCCAATCGTCCATACTCTCACCTCTTCATCTTCGTTTCGATGTTGTCCAGCTTCCGTGCAATCCACCAGACGGAACAGCAGTTGTCCAACTGCCGCCACCAAGCGCACTTTTCTTTTTCGCATACGCACCGACCAAGCGGATTGCTGGTCATCTTCATTGGACAGTAAAGTTCGTTTTCCATGATTTTTCTTAGCCCTCCAACTGGAGATGAGCGTTTACCATCTTAACGGGAAAAAGCTCATCTATCTGCAAAAACTCTCCGCTTTTTAAGCTGACACCTCCAGACAATTTACTTACCGAAAGGTTCACGTTAGCTTTTACGAGAATTTCGCCGCTTATCTCAAACACATCTCCATATTCCAGACACCCAAAATTGATTTCTTTTCTCTCAATGTCACAAATTTTCATCATTTCCACCCCATCACAACAGCCGTACAAACGGCCAGGCACACGTTGACGAACAGCCAGACGAGCATTGCCTGTCGTTCTTCAAACAGGTTGTCTACCGTGTCTTTGATTGTCCGTTCGGACTGAACTACCACCGCCAGCAGGACTAGGCAGACCAGCCAGCGGGTTGCAAATTCAAACATACTAATCCCTCACTGTTACATCGCAACTTATGCATCTCATTGTTTCGCCGCAAATCGGGCATTTTGGACTTTCTGGATTCTTTTTCATCACTTCCGTTGCGAATCGAGGGTCTGTAATCTGCGTTTCAGTCCAACACGAATCGCACTTAAACTTTACACTTGTTATGCACCGTTTCTGCGGTCGCATCCAGAAAGCGTCTTGAAGTTCTTTTTGTGTCAAAAACGCAATCGTTTCTTCATGGTTCAGCAGTGCCATTGTTATCCTCCATCAAATCGTCCATGCTCAACTGACCACTGACGTTGTCATCTTCCATCCACCAGCGGAAAACGTCCATACCGGTCTGCCAGTCGTCTGTCGCAAATTTCTTCCCTTCAGATTCAATATTTCTCTCTTTACGAGCTTTCAACATTCTTTCGAACGCCGAAATGTACATTTTTTCGTAGGCAGGCCAGCGCATAAACTCACGCTGTCTGCCCCCCCTACCGGCCATAGGACAGCCGATGCAGCCAACACGCTTCTGCCCTTCGCAATACAGCGGATTAACAGGCAGGTGCTCGCTGTGTGTGTAGTCCCACACGTCATCGTCAGACCAGTCCACGATCGGATTGACGGTCATCTTGCCTTTGAGGTTGCAGGTCTCGAACAGTTGTCGTTTCTCGTCATTGTCACCCATAAGGATGATGCGCTTCTCTTTGTCCTTGTGCATCAGTTCCATCACGCCGCGACTGTTTTTGCGCCGTGCAGATTCTGCCCATCGAACGCCTGTGGCAATAAACCGATTCTTTCCTGTGTTTTCCTTCAGGACATCGCAGCAATACCGTACAAGTCTTGTCGGTGGCATCAGCTTTTGCGGAATCAGCGTCCACATGGATACGGGCTTGTCCTATCGTGGCATGACGATGGAACATTTGATTCCCCGTTCTTCCATCGCCTTGAACTGCTCACGGATGAAATAGACCGTCTCCGGCGCATCTGCTGTGGTGTGGTTGTTAACCACCTCGAAGTTGATTCCTGCACGTTCAGCCAGAGCCACAAGTACCTGTGAATCCTTGCCGCCAGAGTATGTGACCATAAGCGGTTTCTTTTACCGATGCTCGGACAGCCGTGCAGCGTCCTGCAACCGTGCGATAGCAAGTTGTTCCTTATCCATCAGCTCCACCTTTCTCTCAGCTCTTTTTCGACCTGTTCTGACTTTGCGGTGATGTAATCTGCAAACTCGTCAGGGGTCATGTCCTCTTCTTTGAACTTGCCGACCATCTCCCAATACCTGTCACCAATGCGGATGATTTTCTGCACCTGTTCATCGGTCAGGTCTGCATCGCACCGAAGGTTCTGAATCAGTGCGCCCCATGTGGCAGCGATTCCATCCAGAGCCATGCGGAAGCCGTACAACTGGTTCTGTCGTGCGATTTTGCGGAGGTTGGTTGACATTGCCTGTTTGCCAGACGATGGGCAGTTTCTGTGCTTATTCATCTGACTGCTCCTTGTCTTGAAGGCGATGGAGCCAACGGTAGTATTTTTCGCTTGCAATAATTCCAATTCGCTCATACGCTTTTTTGTCATCCGAAAAATCAAGAGCGGCCATGCACACCATAACGTCTGCGTATTCCTCTTCAAACGCCTTTCGGCATTCCTCTACGCTCTTCGGTGTCGGGTTCGTGCCATCCAGCGCACGGCGCAGCTTCAACGCAGCCTGTGCCAACTCAGATGCTTCCTCTGCCAACTGTGCCAAGATTTCCGTCTTGGGCAGAATGTCTGAAACTTTCTTACTCACTTCTGTTCTCCTTTCAGCCAGTCGTTCAGCTTTGCCATGCAAGAGGGGCAAAGAAAAAACGGGTCATTTGAATAGATAAAAATTTTCCTATTTTTCTTTGTAATGCACCTGCAAATAGAATTGTTTTCTACTTTTTGTGTCTGCTCACTTATGGAGAACTCTGGATATTCAAATGTTTCACCGCACCTATCGCAAACCATTGTCATTTTCACCACAACTCCCAACTAGCCTTGAGTTCTTTTCCGATTTCAACCGAAAGTTTCTTGATGATGATTCTTGCGTGTTCATACTGAGCTTTCACGCCGTATGAATAATCTGTGACGACCTTCTTTCGGCTTTCATTGCTTCTCATTTTCTTTCTAAGGTTTTCTTCGTTCTCCATAAGGAGTTCGTTTTGGTACAGCCCCAGAAGCCTTACCAATTCTTGTTTTTCAGACAGTTGCATTCTCTTTCTCCAATCTCTTTAGCAGCCCATCCACGTCATACCGCCAATGGACACGCAACCTTTTTGCTTTGATCTCTATCCCCTCTTGCTCTGCCCACTGCCAAGGGATGCTCTTGCGGCTCTCGTTATAACGGAACGCCAGAACCTTGCTGGCAGGGATTGCAAAGGTGCGGTTGACCGCCCTGTAATTGACTATCACATGGGCGGTCTGACCGCTGTACCCCATCGCATCCACCATGTCAGTGATGTGCTTTTCCTTGCGGTACTTGCACTTTGCCTTGTCGTACTTGCCGAACACCTTTTCCAGAGGAATAGAGGGCGTTTCTATGGTTTTCAGTTCAAACAGGTGGTTCATCGGGTATCGGTACACAAGGAAGTCGCAGATGTTGTCGATGGAAAAGGACAGGTTCTCGTTGCCACCATAGTAGGTGGCAGCACTGTCTTTCAGGCGGTAGCACCAAGCATCGGATGGGACGGATGCCTTGAAGTCTGCTTCAAACTGCTTGCCGGTGTTCATCCATCATCCTCCGGCAATGCAGGAATCGGCATCCAGAACCTGACCTCTTCACGTCCGACCTCTTCTACCCACTTACCACCTCTAAATTCTCTTGTTGAAACACAATCGTTCCAATTTAAAAACTTATATACAGCAAAGTAGATTCCGTCCGCAGTCGGCAGTGCATCATTTACGCTTGTCCATAACTGTATAGCGGTTGGAACCGTATCAATCCATTCTTCGGCTTCTTTTAGGTCGATGGGCTCTTTCATGTTCCCCAATGCATCAATGACATCCTCTGTGTCAACAAGTCTCATCCTCGTTCACCTCTAAATTCACTTCCGAGAAACCGTTTTTTGCCACGTTCCCGGTGCTTGTCCTCATAATCACGGTGGTACACGCTCTGGCTGTGGTTCAGCTCATACACGAATGCCTTGCGTTCCTCGAAGTCTTTCTTTTCTGCCTTGTACTTCTCGCAGGTGTCGTGACAGGCTGTATGGCGTGATGTGCAGTTGAGACAACGGGTAATCATTTTATCAACCCCACTGTTCGGACATGGCTTGCGAATGTTTTGCTATCCTACAAGCCCATTCAATAAAATCTTCTTTACTCATGTTAGCTTTCCCTCGATTGCATATTTTGCAACAAGGAACCACATTTTCTGCTGAGTATCCTTTTGAACTGTCTACTCGATCTATTCCATTATGGTCATATCCTTCCTTGCAGTTTTTGGTAACCGTATGGTCGCTTTTTTCAGCTCCGCAATAAAAGCAAGGCTTCTGGATAATACTCCTAACCTCTTCATAAGAAAGATTCCACGAAATCCCTCTATCTCTTGCATGACGCTTATATTGCAAAATAATGTGGTTTATAACGCCCTTATTGTCAGGCAATCTGTTCATTTGTTTTGGTAAGCAACCACAAGATTTTGTATTACCAGTTTTCAGGTTATGTCCGAGAACCGTAATAAAATTTCCGCATTCACATTTGCAAAGCCATTTTCTTTCCGTTGTTCCACATGGCTTTTTATGTATTCCATTTTGCTTAATAACAACAAGCTTGCCAAATTTATCCCCAGACTTTATAGAAGCTTTCATGCTCACTTTTTTATATCACCCCCAAGTATCTGCCATAGCTTTTGCCACGCCCGGAAAAGTTTTTGCTCGGTTTTTAGCCCGGTCAGTTGTAAACATCCCTTTATGCTGCTCTCCATGTTTATGAGAATAAGAGCCAGACGGACACCATGTCGCAGTAGGTTCTACGATGTTTGTCGGGTGCAGCGGCGGTACACCGCGCTCCCACAGTAGCGTTTTCTTGCTGTATGGATGCCCATATTCATATGGCTGGATTGCCTGCGTAGGCTTCGGATAATCAAAAATCTTGCTGGGAGTAGGATTCTCAATCACTACTTTTTCGCAATCTGCCGCCCACACGGCAAGAAAAAGCGCCTTGCCGCACAATCCCTCATAATACCGGGAAAGATTGAGCTTTCCTCCCTTGTACAGGTGTCTTGCTCCCGCGTTGCTCGTCTTTGTGCAAGGGACAAATGCGATAATCATATCCCAGCGGGGCACATCATGTGCGATTCCGTCCATGGTCACGACCTGCCCCCCTCAATAGCCTTTAGACAGTCACCGAGAATATGCCATTCCGGATGCCCGCCGGACGGCTCAATCAGGTCGCAGGAATAGGCTTCGTGACCCTTCGCCCGGAATGCCTTGCAAACTTCCTGTGATTCCTCACAGGCGACTAAAACTTTCATCTTTCCAAACGCCCGTCCAGCCAGATAGCGCAGCTCTTATATAAGGTAGGCGGTTCGCCTTTTGTCCCGGTAGCGTAACCGTTAGTTAAAAGGGAGATCAGAACTGTCGTCAATCACAGAGAAGTCGTCCGTGTTGCCCTGAGAGTAGTTCTGCGGTGCATCCTGCGCCCGATCAGCTGGCTTGCTGTCAGACTTGCCACCGCAGAAGTCAACCTTGTTCGCTATGATTTCCGTTGCGGTACGGTTGTTCCCCTGCTTGTCGATATACTTCCGGGTCTGGACGCTACCAGTCACCAGAATCAGGCTGCCCTTCTGGAACCACTTGGAAACGAACAGCGCCGTATTACCAAATGCAGTGCAGTTGAAGAAGTCGGTTTCCTTCTGACCGCCACTCTGACGGTCACAAGCAATGCTGAACGTGCAAACATCCTTGCCGGACTTCGTAACCTTAGCTTCTGGCGTGTGAACCAGACGACCCTGAATTGCGATAGAGTTGAGCATTGTTTAGCCCTCCTTTGGCTGTTTCTGAGCGCATTCCCAACACAGGACGCGTCCAAAGCGTTTCTTTGTGTTTCTTGCAGTTTCCAGCGGAGTGACGGTGCGGTTGTTGTACTGAATAGGCTGCAACTGCTTTCCGCAGCAAGCGCATGGGGGGATGGTTTCCGCTTCCGTTTGCTTCTGCGCAGGCTTGTTTGCCCTGCTTGTGGTCCGCTTCCGGTACTCGTCCGTGTCAGCGTCCTTCGTATCGTCAATGCAGAACAAACCGTTCAGAGCGTACTTTCTAGCGTAGCTACTTGCAGTGCCGGTAATCTGCGAATCGTCCATGCCCTTCTTGAACTCAGGCTCACGAGCGTATGCAGTCACCGTATAGGTGGCACCATCCTGCGATTCAACCGTTGCAGTGGCTTCGATATAATGCCAGCTATCAACGATAACAGGCTTGTCGGAAAGCCGCAGCACAAGGCTATGCGCTTTCAAGATGGGCTTGACCGCTTCGAGAATGTCCTCGCACGAGCGGTACTTGTATCCGCCGAATTTGTTCATCTGCCCCTTGGGGGCTTTCAACTCTGACTGAACAGCCATCAGAGCTTCATGGATTTTGCTGTTGTCCATCAGTTGTTCTCCTTCCTCGCTTCTTTTCTCGCTTTACGGCAAGCCGGGCAACGCTTAGGCAATGCCATGTTATGCGATTCGAAGAAAATGCGTTCTGCACGAGTAATCTCGAACACTTTGCCGCAGTCACGGCACGTTTTCTCTATGCTCGTGTCCCCGTCCCAGGAAGCTCTTATTGCGGCATCTTCGACAGCAAACGCTTCATTAAGGCTGTCACGAAAACTCCTAACAAGCGTATGCTGCGGTGCGTGGCCGTTCTTGCGGAGCGTTTCTTCTAAATTGTTCCTTTTGCAACTTTTGCAAAGAGTTTCGGTGCTGTTTGGGAACACTGAAAAAGGCTTATTGCACTTTTCACAGTGCTTAATTTCTTTCTTGTATTTACCCATTTTCTTTCCTTTCTTCGGCTTCATTAGGCTTCATTGTTCTTACTTTGGCTTAACTTGGCTGTACAAAATCAACCAGCCATCAGCTCTGCCAACTGTGCGCGGAGGTCTTTCAGCTCCGCTTCCCTGTCCTCGATTTCAGACTGCAAGTCCTCAATCTCAGCCAGCCGGTCAGCTTCTTTCGCTTCCGCCATCTGCTCGTTGGTCATAAAATACACGCCGTCCTCCGGCTCGGTCACGCCACCGAATCTGTCAAGGTTAATCATCTTTTGGTCTCCCTCTCTTACGTTCTTCTTTAATTTGCAACGCACTGTACCACTGGTCTTTGTCGATTTCGATGGTAGACCACCGATGGTTACAGGTAAGGCACTTTTTTCTGCGAACGATGCTGTCGTGGTCAGACCGGCTATCAACCGTTGTGATGTTGTCACTGCCGCACATCGGGCATTTCATCGTGCATCCCTCCACTCGCTGGTGTGGTGGGCAACACGCTTGATTTTGCGGCATTCTTGCTCGCTGCGTTCGTCTTCCTCAGCGCTGACTGCCAGCGCGCATAGGACAATGGCTGTTGCGAGAAGCCCGCATGACACAATCACCCAGCCAAGCATCTGCGCTGTGGTCTGGCATCCTTGAATCGCATCACCGCAGCCAACTGCTGCGATAGCCGCGACCAGACCGACCATGGAAAGCGCCATTCCTTTCAAAGTTTTCATTGGTTCTCCTTTTTGCTTCCAAAACTTAAAATCCAGCCAGTTGCCATTACGGCAGCCGCTACGATGATTCCCCATGTGCCTTTTGCACCGACCAGTAGTTCAACAAGATGTACAAGCCACAGGTTTAAAAGGAATGCTGCCAACACTACTGCAAGAGCAGCGCTCCACATCAGAATAATTTCTATAAGAACTTTCATTTCTATCCCCTTTCGTTTATTTTTCCATGCCATAGCTGGTCTATGCAATTCCCTCGCTTCGTGCTACATTGCATTGCTTTTCCTTCGCTAGTCAATTCTACGCCTTGCATCCATAGCCTTTGCTGTGCCGCTCATGTCGGTTCCATGCAATTCCATTGCTCGTCTGAGCCTTGCTTCGCCATGCCTTTGCAGGTCTCGTCAAATCACCGCATTGCCGTTGCCGCTCAAGTCGCTTCGTCTCCAAGCGTTGCCTTAGCATTTCTGAGCAAATCGTCACTATGCCGTTGCCGTTCCACGCCGTGTGCAGCACAGCCCCGCCCAGCCATAGCAGTTAATTGAGGATTTCGTAGGTATAGCGGCCTTTTCCGCTGTTGCGCCACTGGCCGATGCCACGCAGAGCACCGTAGTCCAACCACTCACGCACGACCTTCTCATGAGAATCGTCCAGAAGAACGATTTCAAACTCGCAGGTCGAACCAGCGGGAATCTGCTCACTGTTGGCAAGGCTTACACGTTCGCCCTGCGCAGTCTGGGCGCGGAGAGGACGCTGGCACTCGGTAATCTCACCGTTTACATGAATGGGAATCATGCGGGGCTGAACGAAAATCAGGCCGTCAATGACCTTCTTGTAAGCAGTCAGCTTGCCGGATTCGTTGACGGCTTTCTTCTTGCCGATTTCGGTCTTGCCACCGATACGCCCCAGCATACCGCAAGAATCCTTGAAGAAGCCCTTGATCTGATAGTCATACAGGATGGGTTCGCCGTTCTCATTGCGAGGGAACACGGTCATGCCCTTGTCTGCTACGGCATCAGCGCCCAGAGCTGCCACCTCATCCTCGATGGTGTTTGCATCAGGGGACTTGCTGGCGATGAACTCTCGCGCGATGTTCTGGTTGCTAGGCCAAGTGCCGAGAACCGCTTCGATGAATGTGATTCTGACTTTGATTTTTTTCATTTTTGTTCACTCTTTCTTTCTCGATGTGTCTTAGCCGGTCTTTTTCTCGGTTGCGCCAGCGGATTTCCCGCTTTCCGTAGTATCTACCGTTCATAGGTCAACTCCCCTGTTGCAAGCATCTTTGACACCTCGCCGTAATGCTTGCCCAGCTTGTCCGCAAGGGCTTGTACTTCTCCGATGGATGGAAACGTCTTTTTCGGCTTCTTCTTTTCTTGCTGCTTGATTTTGTATGCTGCCTTCGCGTTCAGATTCGCCTTTGCGTTGTAGGCTTTCTTGGCGCATCCATTGTGGTACTTCTGCGATGCTACTTTTTTCAGCATCGGCTTGCCGCAGTATGCGCAGAAAACCTTTTTCGGCTTGAATATAACGCCAGCCCTTTCATGTTCTTTATGGCGTTCCTTGTCAACCTTGCGCTTGCACTCGGAGCAGTACCGTCTTGTCGGTCTGACCACGCCAAGATACAGGCCGCAGCGCTCACAGTACTTTTCTTCCAATGCGACCACTCTCTTTCAGTCTGGCTTCTCTGTTATGCCGTTCAAAACACTGGTTGATGGACTTCTCCATCCACAGCACCTTGTTCGCATCGTTTCTGGATACGCCAGAAGCCATTGCAAGCTTTAGTCTACGCTTGTGGCTTTGTGCTTTACAAAATTTCATCACCAGCACTCACCAGCCTTTTTGGTGATGAAAGCGGGAACCTCCCTGCCGGTAGCCCGGCACAGGCATACGCATTTGGCAATCCAGAGTTTCCATTTGTCGTTTGAAAGCAGACAGAATCCCCATTCTCTGTTTTTAAGAGAATCTTGCAAGAACACCGAAACAGAAGTGGTGTAATCTAATTTTACTTTGACGCTCCATGTAATATCGTACCCATCCAAGCACAGCTGCGTCATAATCTTCATTGCTAGATTCTTCGCTTCGGCAAGTTCTTCTTCTGTCCACTTCAGCTTATCCGCTTCGTAGGCTTTGACCGCCTCGTCAATCGCGTTGTGCGCTTCGTCCGGGTACTCAAGGTCTACTTTCAGTGTCAAAATCTTTTCCACGCTCAGCCCTCCACTTTCCTGCTCTTCTCCGCCTTTAAGAAGAGATTAACGAAATAAACCTGACCGATACCCGTCACCTTCGGGGTCTTATTGATAGAAGTGTGCCCATCAGAATGCGCAATGGATGTTTCCTTGATTTCAAACAGGCGAAGTTCCATAGACTTCTGCGTTGGCATATTATAGTCTGTCCGCTTTCTGTCCTTAATCAGGTATCCGTTCTCACGCAGCCATGAAAACAAGCGGTTCTGCCCCATTTGGATGCCGTTCTGTGACAGCAGCTTTGCCATTTCACCAACAAGAATGCTCTGGCTGCTTGCGCTCACTGCGTCAGCAAAAACACCCTTCGGCGTAAGTTCTGCAATCTGCTTGTCTTTCTCTTCCAGCTCCTCATGCGCTGCGATCAGTGCAGTTGCAAGGAGTTGCGAACGGGTAAGCTGCGGCACGTTGTAGCTTCCAGTCTTACGGATTGCAGGAAGCACATCGTTCGTTACCCATCTGCGGAACGGAGCCGCTTCCGGTTTGTCGCTGCGAAGAATGACATGGTACAGGCCGCTTTCGTTGACGATTACCATTTCCTGTTTTCCGCCAAGGGTGTCAATCAGACTGACACCCTTTTCGTCATCATCTAATCGGTCAGCAACCATGCGGTTATTGCTAATACCAAGCACAGCGCACACGTCTTTCAGAACGAACCATGCTTCGCCGTCCATATCAACCGTGCGAACTTTGCTGTTCTGATATTCAAAAACTTGAATGTTTGCCATTTTTTCTCTCCCTTCTTACACTCCCGAATCCTGAATATTCAAAATCCGGCAGATGCTTTTCTTGATGCCGGGCGTTTCCAGCTTCCCTGTCTTAACCTTGAAAAGGTAAGAACGATCAAAATACCGTCCGGTATCCTCCTTGACTTTTTCAATCAACCAGTCGTTAGTCTTGTCTTTTTGGATAAGAGCAATCTCGATTTGTTTGCCAAAGTCACACAGAGGTTTTTTTTCAGCCATTATTTCACCTCCGGCTATTGATTTTTACGCATAAGTGTAATATAATGAAGTTGCTAGAAATCATTCATTACGCCTTCGCGGTACGGTCTTAGTATAATACGCTTTCGCGTAAAATGCAAGGCTTTTTTAAGCGTTCGCGTAATTTCAGCAAACCTTACAATGCGAGGACTGGAATTATGGCAAACTTGTACGAAAATATTGAAAAACTCTGCAAGCAGCGTGGAGTAAACGTGACCACCATGTGCAAGGAATCGGGCGCAAGCCGTGGGTCTTTGACCGATTTGAAAAACGGTAGAAAGCAGACCCTGAAATATGAGACGCTTGACAAGATAGCTTCTTATTTCGGAACAAGCGTGGATACATTGGTTTCTGGCGAGCAAAAAGAAAATCCGCGCCAGCAGCCGCAAAGCGAAGTTGACGCGGATATTAAATGGATTGAGCAGAAGCTAGTAGAGATGCCGAAAGAAAAGCGTGAAGCTTTGATGAAGCTTATCAGAACTATGTGAGGTGACGACGTGGGCAAAAAGAAATTTAGCAAAGAAGAACTGCTGAACGACAAAAGTTCTCACATGGGTGATAGGTTTTCATTTGCCTTCGGTGCGCTTTTCTTGGTTGCTTCATTTATTTTCCTTGTGTATTCTTTAACTGCCTTTTTAATCGTTGCAGCCATTGGGGCTATGATGTTGATAAAAGGTAAACGCGGATACGATATGTTTCTTGAAAGAGAAAAGCTCAAAACAAAAATGTACGAAACACCTGTGTCCGCAGAGATTGTAGGCTCTGGTGAAAGCAAGAAGGCCGGAAGCACCGCACTCCGTTCCGCTGTTGGCGGTTCAATTGCCGGATTGCCCGGTGCTGTTTACGGTGTAGCATCCGCAAAATCTAAAACCACCGTCACGTTTTATGTGACGTATGAAGATGGGCATCACGGAAGCGAAACTGTAAATTCCGATTCTAGCCGGTTCTTAAAACTGATGAAAGTCTGTAAGAATTGACCCGGTACAAATAAAACCCCTTGCGCCGGGCTTTCGGTAGCCTTATGCGCAAGGGGTTTTGTCATGCGTTAGTTATTATTTCTTTAGCTGCCGGAATCTTTTCAGGGTGTTCCAGTAGCCATGCAATAAATCGGTCAATCTTGGCTCTTTCCTGTTCACTCATTGTGGCATATCCTCCCGATCGGCAAGTGCGGATGTTCATTTGATACGATTATACATCTTTCTGTTGTACAGTCAATATTATTTTAACAACTTCGTAAAAATCGAATGTTTTCTTCACATCCATTACTTCACGTCAGGGAAGCCGCGAGTGTTCAAGTCAAAAGGGACAACGCCTATCCATCTTTCCTCCAATCACAGCTCTACGAGCTGTCCGTCAATGCGTTCGATGCTATCTGCCGGGTCTCGTCCGTCATCTAAGGCGGCTACGGCGCGTTCCAAGATGCCTTTTGCTTCGAGGTAAGCATCTTTATCAGCCTCGTACCCAGAAAGGCTCAGGACAAGTTCCAGCGTCCGTCTGCGAGCGTATGGGATAATCAGAGCATCTACGGTTCGGTTCATTAGCTTTCCTCCCACGGTTCAGGTGTGTGCGGCTTCCCATCGGGAACACTGGCAGGCATTCCGTCGATGATCGGCATACGTTCATGGTTCCAGATTACAGTTTCTTTCATTTTTGTTCCACTCCTCTTTGGAATTTTTTGACAATACAGTTATAACATAGGCTGCTGTTGGTTCTCCATAGCAGCTTTTTCCATTTTTTGGCTTGTCGAATCCGGCAGTTTTGCTGGATTTTGTTGAAAGGGTGAGAATTTATGGATGAATATTTAGTGAGAACAGCCAAAGCATTAGAGATAGCTCGAATGTGTTCCGGCTTGAGCCAGCAGAAATTGGCGGCAAAAATGGGTGTGAATCGTGGAACGGTCGCCAATTGGGAGCAAGGTCTGGCAGCCATTTCCCTGCCAATGGCTATGCGCTGGTTCACTTGCTGCGGCGTATCAGTGGCTCGATACATGGACGCTTGCATTCATCCAGGACTGCTGGAGCACCTTGAAGATGACCTTTCCGATTTGGAGAAACGGCGAATTCTCATAGATGCTATGATGGAGTGCTCTTCCTATGAGATAGAAGCCTTGCTGTACATCAGGTACGGAGATCACGGTTCAGACCATATCGGCGTGTTGACGGAGATTCTGGCAAACCTCCACACGCCGTTGAAGGACAGGGTCGCTGTCTGCCGGATGGTGTCTGGTAGCTATGAGATGGCACAGGCCACCGGAACAGACCCAGACCCGAACGGAACCGCCCCAAAGATGGAGATTCTCTATCAGGCGCAGGACGCCGGAACAGAAGCTGCCATGAAGTCCAACGATTCCTACACCGTGAATCCCAATAATATAACTGGTTGATTGTCGAATTATCGCAGTTTTTGAAGAATATTTTGTCCGCGTTCATCCACTTTTTGTACACCTATCGGTCAAATTCACCTTGTCAATCCGTCCCCCATAGGCTGTAAATCGACAATATTCGTGCGGAATAAATAACGAATTATCGTCAATCTATTGCCTGTGATTGGTCGGTTTGTCAATCTGTCCCCCATAGCGCAGATTGGGTATACCGTTCCATCCACATTTCGTACACCTATCCACAATCCGTCCACGTTTGGCATGGCTAATGGAAGGCCGCTTCACCACCGGTACAGTCTTATTTAGCAAGTGACGGCTTGAGTTATCCACAAACTGGAATGGAAGAATAAAGAATTTGTTGAAAATTATCGTCATCGGCTATTTAACGATGATATTTAACCTCTTGTTTATTTCTTGTTTAATATATAATAGGTAGACGGGGGACGAAATGACAAAGCATGGGGGACGTTTTGACAAGTCATGGGGGACAAAATGACGAGGATATGAGGGACAAAAAGACAAGCCATGGGGGACAAAAAGCGTTGACACGTCCCCCTACTTGTGATATACTGTTTTCAGACCATTAAAGGAAGTGAGCAGATGCCAAAAATATCAGACAATAACCTTGTCGAGAAAAGCAAATCCCTTGTTTGGGCGAAGTTCAGGGACTACACCGCAGGAGAACTTCGGTTGTTGGAGGTTTACCTATCAAGAATAAATCCGAGAGACCCAAGCAGCAGCCGTGTGGAGTTCACTTTGGCGGAATACAGGGAGCTTCTTGGACTGAAAAGCCTTGACGCACGAAGGATTGAGCCGCAGATCAAACACTTTCTTGGCAATACGGTGTCGATTCCGATTGACAAGGAGAAAGGTACGTTTGAAAGCTTTGTCTTGTTTACAAGGGCAAAACTGGATTATGTGCCCGAAACAAGGTCTTATGTTGTAGCAATCACCTGCAACCCTGACCTGCGCTCTATCTTCTTTGACATCGCCGAAAGCGGATATGTTCGATATCGTCTGCGTTACACGTCACGAATGAAGTCGCAGTACAGCATCTTGCTTTACTCGATTCTTCGGGACTGGCTGAATATGGACAACAAACCTCACGAAATCAGCTTGAAAAAACTGAGAGAACAGCTTGGTGCAATGGAAGTCAGCTATGATGTTTATAAGAACCTTCGTAAGCGAGTGCTTGATGTTGCAGTGGACGAAATCAATGCTGTGTCTGACATTGTTGTGACCTACGAACCGGTTCTTGTAGCGCGAAAGGCTGTGGCAGTCAAGTTTAAGCCCAAAATTAAAGCGTCTGAGACGTTGATTGAAGCACAGGCAAGCGAAGTACCGGGCAAACCTCAAAAAGCTGTCAGAAAGCCCCGCAGAAGCGGATACGAGGACTTTGACTGGACTGCGTGTGACGAACTGGAAACGCAGGACTGCATTGACGTGGCAAAGGTGGTTGAAAAGTGGATGAAGAAAGAACATCCTGAAATCAAGCTGCCAAAACGCAGAGAAGCGGTTTACGACACGGTAAAGGCTGCGTATAAGGATATTTTGTCTTTGGACAGGTCTCCGTTCCCTGACAGGCCTGTTGGCTATCTGATTAGAAGCGTGGACAAGGCAGGTATCGTAGACAGGTATATGCCAGCGTTCTATTCCATTGAAGCGTTGCAAAAGTAGTCAGATGTAGCACATTGAGCAGATGATGCAGAAAGGAGAAAGAATATGGTTCCAATGTTTCCGAAAAACTTTGACAAAGACAAGTGGTATATGACTAAAGACGTTATGCCGGATAAAAGCCTAGAAGGATGGCCGCATGGGCTTTTACTTCGTATCGAAGATGAGAAAACGGGAGAAAAAAGTTTCATAACCGGCGAGTACGATACAATCAATGGCAAATGGTTTGATTCCGATAGTAATGAAATCAAAGGAACTGTAATTGCATGGCACGTCACACCTGTGTTGTGGGTCGGAGACGAGATAAAAGCAGCATATCCGTTCTACTAAAAAGAAAGAGTGATAAAATGGCAAAAATCATAGCTGTCGCCAACCAGAAGGGCGGCACAGGAAAGACCACCACAAGCACCTGTCTGGCTGGTGCATTGCAGTTGCTTGGCAAGAAAGTTCTGCTGGTGGACTGCGATGCCCAGTGCAACGCAACGGACACCTACGGCGCACAGACAGAGGACGTATGCACCCTGTTTGATGTGATGACCCGGCAAGGAACGGTCGAAGAAGGAATCCAGCACTGTGAAGCTGGTGACATTCTGCCGTCTGACAACGCATTGAAGGACATTGACGAGCAGCTTGTGCGGGATATGGGTAAGAACTTCCGGCTGCGAGAAGCCCTTGAAAGTGTGTCTGAGCAGTATGATTACATTGTGCTGGACACTCCCCCGCAGCTTGGTTTGATGCTTGTAAATGCGCTGATCGCATCGAATAGTGTCATTGTTCCGATGACCCCTGACCGCTACGCTGTGGCTGGTTTAAGTCAGCTTTCGCAGACAATCAATGATGTTAGGAGGTATTTTAACCAAAACCTGAAAATCGAAGGGTTACTTCTGAATAAGTTTGGGGGTCGGGAAGTCCTTTCGAAAGAAGCAATCGAAGCACTACCAGAAGCCGCAAAGCTTATGGGCACCAAAGTACTTGACACAAAAATTCGAATGTCAATGGGGATTAGAAAGGCGCAATCAGATCGTCACGGTCTGTTTATTGGAAATACGGCAAAATGCACGGGAGCAGAGGATTTCAAGGCGTTGGCGAAAAAAATTGTGGAGGGGGATGCAAAATGAGTAAAAAGATATGGCATAGTGCGAAGTATGACCCGCCGAAATCTAGTTCGTACCGTATGAACAAGGAAACGACTGATTTTTTGGTATATACTAAAGACGGGTTTTATCTTACAGCAAGACGTATTTATAACATACATGATAATGAGCATCAGTGGTTGGACTCCCAAACTGGTTATCATAAGCTCGATGTAGAATACTGGACGGAAGTACCGAAAGAGCCTTGCAAAGAAAACATAGCAACCATTCCGCTGAGTAAAGATGAATTGATGGAAATTGTAGAAAAAATCGATTCCGCAAGCGGAATCCCGGAAGAAATTCTTAAATTTCTGGGAATAGGTGGTAAGGAGGAGAAAGAGGAATGAAATCAACCAGCAAAAAATCAACGGGTCTGCTTGGCGGGTTTGATTTTCAGCCTATTTTTTCGGAACAAACATTAAGCCGAAGTGAGCCAAAGGAAGAAGAAGTAAGCCGAGCAAAGCCGAACGAAGCCGAACAAGCATCAATTAAGTCCAGTGAAGCCACAGACGGCCATGTACAGCCTAATGAAGCACTGTTAAGCAATATTAAGCCGAAGCAAGCTAAAGACAGCGAAACACAGCCAAACAATGCCGTAGTAAGCGAAAGTAAGCCAAAGAAGCTGAAACAGGCGAGGGAAGTTCAACGCCTTATCGAACGGAACGATGTTCCCGGCGCGCTAGCCGAAGCTGGCTTGACAAAGAAAAAAATCCAGATGCCGGAATCGCATCAGGGCGTTGCAAGCGGCGACGGCAAGCGTTCAAAGCGCATTACCATCCTTATGAGCGAGGAAGAGCGCAAGTACATCAACCGTGAAGCCAGACGGCACGGAATGACGATTGGACAGTTCGTTTACGCTCTGGCGGTTGCGGCGGCAGACGGGAAGATTGAGCTGGAGGAGTTTTTAGATGAATGATAGTGAACGACGCCTTATTCGATTTGTTTGCGATGGCGATATGCGAAACGCGCAAAAAGCTGTTAAAATCATTTTGGATTCTATATCATCCAAAAAAGATGAGCAGTTCAAAGAAAATATGTTTCGCAAGTTGGAAAGCAAAAGAGAATTTATTGAATTGCCATATAACTTACAGCATCTTTTGATCGCAGAGGATACAGAAGAATTTCCAGAAGCAAGATTCCTTCTTAGGAACGAAGAAAAAAGTATAACGCAGAAAATCGTTGCTATTTATCGAGCATCTGAAAAATTGAACGAAATGGGCATTCCTTATTTGCCAGCATTGATGCTTTATGGGCAAAGCGGATGCGGCAAAACCATGCTGGCTAGGTATATCGCACATAAAGCAAAACTTCCGTTTTTGAGGATTCAATTTTCAAGTCTAGTTGATTCGCACTTAGGGCAAACGCAATCTAACCTTGCAAGAATTTTTGATTATGTGAGAACCGCTCCTTGTGTTCTTTGTTTTGATGAAATAGATGCGGTCGGAATGGCTCGTGGGCAAAAAGATGACGTTGGAGAAATGAACCGTGTAGTTATTGCGATTATGCAGGAAATGGATAGATTGCCGAACAATGTCATTATTATTGGAACGACAAACCGATTTGATAGGCTTGACCCTGCACTTATAAGAAGATTTCCGTTGCAATACGAATTAAAGCCGTTATGCCGTGCGGATGCAGAAATACTTTCTAAAAGGTTCTTTGAGTATGCAGGAGTGCAATATGAAAACATAGCTTATGAAAGTCACGTCCCTGCATCTACGGTTATCAAAGAATGTACGGAACGAATTGTAAATCAAGTTCTGAATCAAGAGGATTTCTTGGAGGATTGACGTATGATTGTTTATAGACCTCATCGTGGCTCTTTGGAAGATGCCATGAAAGAAGCAAGAACTTTTCTGAACGAATGGCAAATGAAACAGTATGTTGCAAATAGCTGGAATCTTGCAATCGGAAGAAAAGTACTAGACCCAGAAGATATTATTATCGACAGCGAATCAACGGACGATGACCGTGTCGGTTGGAAAAATGTCCACATGGTTTGTGCGGCTCGAATCGGAAATGAAGATTACATGAAGAAGTACGGCAATCCGCAGTGCATTGGGTATTGTGCTTACGATGTATCAAACGTGCCAATATCAAGCCCGTGGATTTGTGCAAAGAATAGTGTTCCGGGAGATACAGACCCGCGTGTTATCGGATTTGATGAATCTACCTTCGATATTGTTATAGCAAATTACGATGAGCAGTTCAAAGAGTGGCGGGATGACGAGGGCAGAATCCATAACATAACATACTGGATGCCGTTGCCTGAACCGCCTGTGAAATATTGAAACGGTGGACGACATGGAACAAAAAGTGTTAGGGCACTACGAATTACACTGGTATCTCAATGGGACAAGCGGTAACACATACGAAGGTAAGATGGTCTTTCGAGATAAAGATTGGCGTATAAGATATATGCCGAGCCAATGCGTAAAAACAAACTATTTCTACTTAAAGAAAATAAAAAATGATTTCAATAGCAAAGGAAAAAAAGAGGGAAGTTATAAAAACATTGCGTGGATAAAATTTTCTGAATTGAACTGGTTTGAACGAAGAAAACGTCCAAATTGGTTCAAAGTCCAGTTTCTTTCAAATGGTCTTGATAGTTCAAAAACACAATGGTATACAGTCCACGACTTATCTGACATTGAAGAAAGAAAATATTGGGTTGAAGAAACTCGCCAATACACAATGAAAGAACTTTCAGAGAGAATGCCAGCAGAAGATTTTATCGAGTATATGAAAGACAGAGGAATAACGATAATTCGATAAGCGCAAACACCCCTGCGTAGCCATTAGTGGTTACACAGGGGTGTCGTTTTACTTATCAGCAATGCAATCCCAGTAGAGATATGCCTTGCCATCTGCGGCATCTGCGTCCTCAAGGAACGCCTTTGCCATGTCAGCGTAGAAGCCCGGAGTGTCAACGGACTGACGCTTTGCGACCTGACAATAATCCGAGTACATCATGTTCATGACAGCCCAGAAATCGTTCGGGTCACAGGTAATATTGCGCTGTTTGGCAACGTCCTGCGTCTGCTCCAGCGTCCAGTGACAGCCCTTCGTACCGTCAGCATTTACCATGCTGTCGCACCATTCCTCCGCTTCATCGTGGGTGAGGTGCTGGCGTGGCATTTTGATGGAGCGGCTGTCTGCACCGCCACGTTCGTACTGCCCAGACCGCTTGTCCCATTCACCGTTCTGCGAGAAGCCGATTTGCGGCATCTTGTGCCCATACTCTACGTCAGGGTAGCGGGGGATAGGGTAGGGGTCGATGTAGCGGTTCTCCTCCTTCGGATAGTAGGGATAGCGGTCGCTGTCACCTTCCAGCTTACGCAGACGGCGTTCCATCTCACGTTCCCTGCGGTCACGCTCTTCCTCAAGGCGGTCACGTTCCGGCTCACGGTTTTTGTCGTGTTCGCGGAGCATCATCATGCGGCGAAAATTGTTCTTGCCCATAATCTATACCTCCTCAAGAAATGGACGCGGGTGCACCAGCGTGGGAGCGGCAGAAGCAACCAAGATATTTGAACGTTCCGGTGCCGGTTGCAGACGTTGCAACGCGGGTAGCGTAGCGGGTGCGAGTGTGGATGCTCTCGGCGGTTGCCTGAGCGCAGTTGCAGTCGGTCAGAGGGTATGCGGTCGTACCTGCGCCGATGGTAATGACCACAGGGGCGTTGATGGTGGTCGTGTCCGGGATGCTCTGGGCAACTACGATGCAATACTTCTCTCCGTTCTGGTATGCGCCAGCGGGGATGTTGATGGTCAGCGTGTCATTGGCGAACGTCACCGCATCCGAGATGACGAGGTGCGGGCACAGACGGCAGCTTGTTTTGCAAGCCATAATGTTTTCCTCCTAAAAAATCAGGGGCAGAGGTGTCTTACCCCTGCCCCGATAGTTCACCCGGTGTTATCGGGGAGTGTGTTGGTTAGCAGCCGCAGCAGTTCACGCCCACGTTGGGGTTTGCCACCTGATAAGCGGGAATCGGACGAGGATTGACACGGTTCAGGATGGTATCAGTCTGCTGGGACATCACGGTGGTCAGAAGCGCATTCTGACGATCCTGAGAAGCGGCGAACTTGAGGTTCTGGTTCTCAGCGGTCAGGGTGGCGATCTTATCCTGCGTGAAGTAGTCCATCATAGCGCGGTAGTTTGCGTTACAGTTGTCGATAACTGCACGGGTATTGTCTGCGATAGCCTGCCGGGTAGCGCAGTCCTCCGTTGCGATGGTGTACTTCAGGTCGCCGATCAGCTGCTTGTTCTCGCAGCAGCAAGACGCCAGCTGCGTGGCAAGTGCGGTCTGACCAACCTGCCGTGCGTTGCCCTCCTGCATGATGGCAAGGTTGATGGCGTTGTCACCGTTGGACACGCTACGTTCCAGTCCGTTCACCAGCTGTGCGTTCTGGTAGCCAAGCTGACAGATGGCGCTGTTCACGCCTGCAAAGCCGTTTGCGATGTTGGCGTTGACGCCGTTCATCTGTGCCAGCTGGTCATAGCCCAGAGAGCAGATACCGCTCTGGATGCCAGCCAGAGAGCGGGAGGTATCCTGCTGGTAGAAGCCCTCAGACAGAGCCGCACGAGTGTCTGCACCGCCCTGACCAGTTGCGCCAGTGCCGACCAGATAGGGGATGTAGGCGTTCATGCCGTTGTCCCCGCCGTTCCGGCCATAGCCGTTAGTGCCCCAGCCGAAGATGATGGCGAGGATGATAACTGCCCACAGACCTTCGTTGCCGAAGAATCCGCCGTTGTTATTGCCGCCGTCCTGCCCAGCCAGATAGCCAGTTGCAAAATCGTCCATAACAAAACTCCTTTCAGTTTTGCGTTATGCTATCCCAACGCCGTGTGCGATGGGCGAAGCCAAACAAAAGCGGTTTTTGTCAAGTCCGCAAAACTGAGAAGCGTTTCGCTTAGAGGGATGCGTTATCGGGGCAGCGTCAGGTTCAGGACGCTTGCCAGTTGGTTCAGGTCGATGCCGCGCTCTTTGGCGAGGTTCTGCGCCATCATTCGGAGTTGTGCTTCGTTTTTGCCCTGAATCAGGTTCAAGCCCTGCATGATAGGAGCATTCTGCCCGCTTAACTGCTGGATAAGCCTCATCGGGTTTTGTCCGGCACGAGCCAGATTTGCAAGCTGCATGATAGGGCTGTGAGTAATCATATCAAACGGAGAGGGCATCGCTTATTCTCCTTTCTTCGCTGCGGCAGCGGGCTTAGAAAAGCTCTTCTGCCACTTTTCCAGCTCATCCAGACGGTGGACGATGGCATCGTACTGTTCAATAGGCACATACTGCTGTGTCGGTGCAGCGGTCTGCTGTGCCTGTTGTGCTTGCATCTGCCGCCACGCTTCCGGGCTGTAAAACTCCTGCACATAGGATTCGCAGGTGTCCGGGTTGAGCCGCTTGCAGTAGATCACGCCACTGCGCAAGTCTGGGCAATAGGTCGGTCTGCCGTACAGGTCAGACGGTATCGCCAGAAATTCTTCCCTGCTGGAAACGGGTCGTCCAAGCAACCAGCCGCCATCTTGTGCCGACTGCTGAACAGGCTGCTGCCCATTCATCGGCTGCGGACGCTGCGGTTGTGCCTGTTGCATCTGTGCGTTTGGCAGGGGAGTGGTAAGACCTACCGTGCCCATGCCGCCGTAAGGATTAACAGGCTGCTGCGGAACGTAGGGCGCTCCGGGTGTCGGATAATAGCTCATAAAACATCCCTCCTGATGCACCCAGTGTACCGCATCGGCAGAAAACGAAAGACAACGAGCGTCAAACGAAGGACAAAAAAGAAAAGCGCCCACACGGCACAGGGTCGTATGAGCACTCAAGCATTTGCACGCAGCGCGTATAAAATTTTCAAAAAAGCCTTGACAATTGCACGCAATGCGTGTATAATAAAGACAATGAAAGGCCCAGCGCAAACACATGGAGACATGGAGGTAACAATTATGAAAAAGCTCACTGCTGACGAGTTTGCAACCAAGGTTATGGCCACCGGTACCGAAATTGAGTACGACAACGGCGTTTGGATGATCTACGCGCACCTCACCGATGATGGCGACGTCAAGACCTCTCATCTGGATGCTCGCGACCTGATGGTCACTACCAGCATCGAACTCTCCGATGAAGAGGGCGAGGAACTCATGAACGGCAATCTGGACGACGTTGAGAGACAGACCGTCGTGGAAGACCTTTACCCGAAGTATCTTGAGGCTCTGGAAGATATGGAGTAAAGAAAAGTCCCCAGCCGATGCGCGAACATCGACCGGGGAGATTTAAGAAGGAGAAAGGCAATGTACACAGCTGAACTTTTTAATATGGCAACCGACCCGGAAACATCCCGGGCAGCGTTCCTCAACAATGTCACCCTCAGCATCCCGGATGATGCCGACGGGTGCATAGATCTGGATGCCGAGAAGGCAAGATTGTCCACCATTTGGGACGTGGCGCATCTGTCTATGCGAGATCTAGTAGCCCGTACTGGCCTGTCGCAGACCGCTTTTGCAAAGCAGGTGGGCGTCCCGCTGCGCACTGTGCAGGACTGGTGCGGTGAAAAGCGTACGTGCCCCACATACGTCAGCTTTTTGCTGGCGGAGCATTATAATCTGCTATAACCTTAACCGGATGAAATCCGTGGGCTGTGGTATAATAAGGGATGAAAGCCATTAAAAAAAGGAGAATTTGTCATGGATGCTTATATGGTTAGTTTTTGGGGTTGTGAGTCCAACCCAGCAGCAGACCCTAACACCGCCAACAATGGCGGCGGGTATTCCCAGCCATCCGGGGGCATCATGGTTGCCCTCGAAAACGGGGATTACCTCACCGTCACCGTGGACGATTTGTCTTGCGGCGATTTTGGCACCCGCGTTTTCTGGGATGTAACCAGCACCGATGGCCGCAACTGGGGCGGCTGTTACGGTAGCATGAACGATGCTGCCATTGATTGGGAGTGGAGCGAGAACAGTCTTGATTCCATTTCCGGAGTATATGGCATTGATGCACGAGCAATGCTGCACGATGCGGTTTTGGCTGTGCATATTGCCGCATAAAGAAACCCCCGATGCTCCAAGCGGAACACCGGGGGTTTTGTGCTGCCAAAACGGCAAAGTCTAAAATCAAGAGCGGAACCGCCCACAGGCAATGCCGCAAATCGTGCAAAAAGAAAAGCGGCAGACCCGAAAGCCTGCCGCTTTTGAATTGTCAGAGCAAAAGCTCAAAACTAATCCATATACAAGATTAGTATATCACACATCCAGCATTTTTTCAATGCCTTTCAGCCGGTAGCCTACCGCCGTCCGACTGTAATGTGTCTGCGCTGCAATGTCCGGCAGTGGGAGCCGCTCAACATACCGCAGTAAGGCTATCTTACGGTCTACCCTCCCAAGCGGTGCGCTTTTGATAGCGGCAGTCATTTGCTGTCGGTCAAGTCCTTGCAGCGCAGTGGGCAGCACTACGCGAGCCGCCGCCACAGGCAGCACCGCCGAGCCAAAAAGGCTGCGGCAGCTGTCCGGCGTTGCGCACCATATTGCCAATGCTGGCAAACTGGTGACGTTTTGTCACCGTTTCGCCATACCCGGAAAAATGCTCGTATGTAGTGCTTGCCATGATATCCTCCTTACTGCTTTTGCAGGGCTGCTCTTGCGCGGTCAAAGAAAAACTGAATCACCTTGCTCATGGTCTCCTCGGTGATAGCCCAGCTGACCAGTCTGCCCCACTTGCTGTTGTCCAGATAGTGGCGCAGCATCTTGACGCACCACGCCTTGCGCTCTGCGCCTCTCTTTGTGCCCTGAATCTCATGTTCTGCTTGGTCGATGAGGTCAAGCACCAGCGTCTTGACCGCTGCGCCGTAGCCCAGACGGATAAGCCCAAGCACAAGCGACACAGCGCCCACAACGATGAGCACCAGCGCCAGCCACGCGGGCAGCGGGGTGAGAATGGTGTTAAGAATGGTTTCCATGTGTTACTCTCCTCTCTCTTTTTCGAGGTCTTCGATGCGGTGGTTTGCCACCTTGATCTGTTCTTCCAGCACTGGGATGCGCTGGGCGAAGTTGTTATGCGCCCGCACTTCGCGGGTCAGCTCTTCCAGCTTGGTTTCGGTCACAGCCTGCTGCTTGTCCAGCTTGGCGTCCATGCTCTTGTCCATGCTCTGGGCGGTGTGGTTGTTAGAGACGATCACGCCGATCAGGCTCAGACCGCCGGTGATGATTGCCACGATGATTGCATCGCTCATGCGCCCTCCCGAAGACGGGTCAGACCCTTCTTTGCGATGATTTTGGCGTAGTCCTTGTAGGGCACAGACAAGTCCACGCCGGAAATCTTGCCCGGGATCGCGTCCACAACACCGGGAATCTTGCCATTGCTGGTGTACTGCCACATCCCGAAGTTCCAGCCCGGTTCAGGCTTGTGGCAGCGGTAGGCGGCCAGCCACACGTCATACGGCTTGAGCGCAGCACCGGTCATGTACAGGTTATCACGGCCGAAGTAAAGCCCGGTGTACAGCATGACATAAAAGCCCCAGCGCTCAACCGTGCCCAGCGCATGGGCGGCAATGTCCGTCATGGTCTGCTTGTCGAGCGGTGCTTGCACATAGGTATCCTCAATGTCAACCGCCACCGGCAGCTGCACCGTTTTGCCGGTCAGCACCTTGCGCAGCAGGGAAAGCTCTGCGTCAGCCTCTGCCGCGTTGACCGCCTTGCAGTAGTAGTACACGCCGCAGGGGATGCCAAGCCGCTTGCACTCGGCGTAGTTGCGCTCAAAGGTGGGGTCGATGTACGGCTTGCTGGGCGCGTCTTTCGCGCTGTTGCCCAGCGCCCGCAGCATTACACCGGAGACAAGACCGCTTGCCTTGACCTTGTCCCAGTCGATGCGCCCTTGCCATCTGGAAACGTCCATGATAGGTCTCATACTCTGCTCCTTAATATTTCTCGCCGGTGATCTCTTCGTACTCTTCTGCGGTCAGGCGCTGGGGCTTGCGCTGCACAAGGATGCGCAGCATAGCCTTAGACCAGAGGCCTGCCTCATACTCGTCTTTCGCTTTGCCAAAGATAGCGCTGTGCTTATCACTCATGGCTCATGCCCTCCTTGTCTGTGGTCTCGTCCTCAATGGGCACATCGGCCAGAATGCACAGGAAATCCACCATAGACGAGATCTGTGCCAAATCCGCGTCCCGGTTCTCGTTTTCGGCGGCGGTCTTGATGCCGCCAGTGTTGCGAACAATTTTCATGTCGTTATCCCCTCCAGCAGAGATTTAACATACTGATCCATGCGCTGCAGCAGCTTTTTGGAGTTGCCTTTAGCGGCATGGGCTTTCCATGATCCATACTGCTCATACAGGGCAGATGCCGGTTTCTCTCCTGCCTTGATGAGCTGGGCAAGCCGAAACAGGCGCTTGCGCTCGGCCTTGACATTCTGCGGGTCAACGGTCATAACGACCTTGCCCGCCGGGGTCAAGCGGTAGATGAAACCTAGAAAACGGAATCCATCCTTTAGCCTGACGATCTTGGTCTTGGTCGGGTGCAGCTCCATGCCATCGGCAGCGTACCGGGCGCGGATCGCCTCCCGCCACTCCTCAAGCCGTGCCTTGTCGTGGTGGATGATGAGGCTATCATCCATAAAACGGACGTACTTTTTCGCCCGCAGGCGCTCCTTGATGTAGTGATCTATGGGGTCGGGCACCGAGATCCCGGCAAGCTGCACCATCTGGCTGCCCGGATTATAACCGGCCTCGCCGGTATATTGACGATCCAGCACCTCACGCACGCGGTTATGCACACTTGGCGGCAGATGCCGCTCAAAGCAGCGGTTTGCCACGTCATGGGGCATCGTGTCGTAATAGTGCCGGATATCTACCAACAGCACATAGCCATCAGCGCCGTGCTGCCGGTATTCGCGCTCCATCATGAGCTTGACCTGCTTGCGCGCCCAGTCGGTACCTTTGCCGGTCTGACAGGCCGCGTTTTGCCGGATGAAGCTCCGTGTCATTGCTGGATAAACAGCATTGTCGTTGAGAGAGCGCTGGTATACCCTATCCCGAAAGCCATTCGCAACCGCTGTGCGGGGCTTGGGATAGGTGATTCTAACTTTGATTGTTGGCCGTGCCTTGTATGTACCTGTCGCGAGCTCCTTTTGGAGTTTCAGGATCTCGTCCATCCGAAACAGGTGAAACCGTCCAACGCTTGCCTTGCGGCACACGCCTTTGGCGCACTTGCCCTCGGAATTATACAGGGCATCGAACCCGATTATTATTTCTTCTTCTTGCACTGATTTTTTCAGCTCTCCTCGCAAGGATCTGCCGGGTGATAGCGGTCAACACCCCGCAGGGTGGCCACGTCCGGCTGATATTGTTCGTCTGCCAGAGGACAGACATGGCACTCGGCTCCTTGCACGGCAGTTTTTGCCCGGCCTCTGCTATGCAGGGGCTTTTGTGGGCGTGCTGCCGTCCAATCCGGGGCGCAGCGATTCGCGTTGATCGCGTTCCAGTTGTTGACGTTGCCGCTGGAGTTCACGTTGAAGGCATTGTTGCCGTTGCCACGATTCGCAGAGCGCAGCCGCACATTGCGGCCCATTAGCCTACAGCCATTTTTATGTCAAAGCGCTTTTGCACGCTTTGCATCACTCTCGTGCCAGTCCCGGCAACGCTGCCGGATATCGCGCACAGTGTTGCCCCAGAAAGAGCACCGTTTGCCAGAAAGGTGGTAGCTGGCTTTTGCCATGTCTATCTCCGCCAAAAGGACGGTGCACAGCCGGACGGCGTGCCTTTGAAGCTTAAAGCGCTCCTCTCTTTCGTTCGGCTTGTCCAGCCGGAGGTCGTTTGCTCCGAAGATATCAAAAAATATCCGGTCTGCCGTAGCGCGCAGTTGACCGGGAAGGCTTGCGTCAATTTCGAGGTCAAACACTTTCGCGTTTTTGGTGATCTGTCTGGTATACAGTGCCAGCTCACGCGCGTCAAGCGGCAGCGTGAATTTATTGTCCGGTATCTGGTCTTTGCGCATTGCCATGGGATAGCACTCACTTTCTCACCGGGCAAGGGATTGCCCGGTGATTATTTAACAAGATTGGTCATTTTGCAAGCCGGGGCGCAGCGA
>OBAS01000283.1_pt1 | contig 51446 bp, 42 predicted proteins | sample 1517591 | NCBI WGS metagenome assembly OBAS01 (sample SAMN04571700, study PRJEB22368) | human gut metagenome | biome: human gut; material: stool | host: Homo sapiens | place: Luxembourg | collected 2012-10-05
GGGAACTGTATGAACAGCAGCAGGATGAAATTATTGACGTTTCTCCTGAAAAGGCCGTTGATTATAAGGTCGGGGACGATGTTGTGGTAGACCTTCTCACACGAACCATCGAGGGCAAAATCGGCTATGTAGGCGAAACGGATGTTCGCATTGACACCAGCGCACAGGGACAGTCGTGGGATAACGAAGTAATCAATAAGCAACAATTCGAGGACGGGCTGCGGCAAGTTGAGCCGCAACTCTCTGACGAGAAACTGGACGAACTGCCCATCCCTACCGTGATGGACGGAAAGGTGCAGACCTTCCCGGATGCCGCTGCCTTAGACGAAGCTCTGAATGCTGTGCCTGCCGGGAACTTCCACATCACGGACGATGATTTGGGGGTCGGAGGTCCTAAGCAGAAGTACGCCCGGAATATTGCAGCTATCCGCACCCTGTTTCAGTTGGAACAGGAACACCGTGGAGCCACCGTCGAGGAACAGCAGGTGCTTTCCCAGTATGTGGGCTGGGGCGGTCTTGCAGATGCTTTTGACCCCAACAAGGACGGATGGGCAAAAGAGTACACCGAACTGAAAGGGCTGCTCTCCGAGGATGAGTATGCTGCTGCCCGTTCCAGCACCCTGAACGCCCACTACACCAGCCCCACCGTTATCCGTGGCATCTACGATGCCGTGGAGCGCATGGGTTTCCGGTCTGGCAACATCTTGGAGCCGTCCATGGGTGTGGGCAACTTCTTCGGAATGCTGCCGGACACCATGCAGGATAGCCGCCTGTACGGTGTGGAACTGGACAGTATCACGGGCCGGATTGCCCAAAAGCTGTACCCGGAGGCCAACATCAAGGTGGCCGGATTTGAAACCACGGATAGGCGGGATTTCTACGATTTAGCGGTCGGCAACGTACCGTTTGGCAATTACAAAGTCAACGACAAAGCGTATAACAAGCTGAACTTCAGCATCCACAACTACTTTTTCGCCAAGGCCATCGACCAAGTGCGTCCGGGCGGCGTGGTGGCGTTTGTTACCAGTCGTTACACGCTGGACAGTAAAGATTCTTCTGCCCGCAAGCACATGGCAGAACGAGCCGATTTGCTGGGGGCCATTCGTCTGCCCAACAACGCTTTCCGTGCCAACGCTGGCACGGATGTTGTCAGCGATATTATCTTTTTGCAGAAGCGTGACCGCCCCATCGACCACGAGCCGGACTGGGTGCAGCTTGGCAAGACCGAGGACGGCTTTGCCATCAACCAGTATTTCGTAGACCACCCGGAGATGGTGCTGGGCGAACTGACCGCCGAAAGCACCCAGTACGGACGGGAGGAACTGACCGTTGCACCCCTTGAAGGTACCAGCCTTACCGACCAGCTTGCCGAAGCGGTGCAACACATCGAGGGGCAGTATACCGCCGCCGAGGTGGATGCCTCTGACATTGCCGAGGAGGAGACCGCCCGGTGCACCCTGCCTGCCGACCCGGACGTGAAAAACTTCTCCTACACGGTGGTGGACGGCGAGGTGTTCTACCGGGAAAATTCGGTCATGACGCAGATCGAACTGCCCGACAACGCCAAAGGCCGTGTAGCTGGTATGGTGGAGTTGCGGCAGATCGTCAACGAACTGATTGACCAGCAGTTGAACGACTTCCCGGACGAGGACATTAAGGCATCGCAAGCAAAATTGAACGCCGCCTACGATGCCTTTACTGCAAAATACGGGCTGATCAACGACAAGAAAAATGCCCGCCTGTTCGATGATGACAGTTCCTACTATCTGCTCTGCTCACTGGAGAATCTGGACGAGAATAAAAATCTCAAGTCCAAGGCAGATATGTTCACCAAGCGCACCATTCGCCCGGAGAGTACCGTCACCAGCGTGGATACCCCCAGCGAAGCGTTGGCGGTGTCCATCGGAGAACACGGTAAAGTAGACCTGCCTTATATGGCAGAACTGCTGGGCACTCCCGGTAACTATGAGCGCATCATCACCGAATTGTCCGGCGTGATTTTCAAAGACCCTGCTGTGGATGCTGACGACCCGGAAGCAGGCTGGCAGACTGCGGACGAATACCTTTCGGGTAATGTACGTGATAAGCTGCGGATGGCACAGCTTGTTGCGGAAAGTCACCCGGAGTTCAAGGTTAATGTGGACGCACTGACCAAGGCACAGCCCAAAGATCTGGAGGCATCTGAAATTGATGTGCGTTTGGGTGCCACTTGGCTTGCGCCCTCCATCGTGCAGCAGTTTATGATGGAAACTTTTCAGCCGCCCTATCGTATCCGCTACAACAATGCCATCACCGTTCGCTACTCCCCTTATACTTCCGAATGGCGAATCAGCAATAAATCTGCTACTGGCTTTGGTGACATTATGGCCACCGAAACCTACGGTACCCGCAGGGCCAATGCTTACAAGATTTTGGAAGACACCTTGAATTTGCGTGACAGCCGCGTTTATGATACCATCGTGGAGGATGGGAAAGAAAAGCGTGTGCTGAATCAAAACGAAACCACCCTCGCCCAGCAGAAACAGCAGGCCATCAAGGATGCTTTCGCTGGCTGGGTCTGGAAAGATCCGCAGCGGCGGACTCTGCTGGTGAAGAGGTACAATGAGCTGTTTAACAGCACCCGACCCCGTGAGTATGACGGAAGTCATATTCATTTTGTGGGCATGAACCCGGAGATCAATTTGCGAGAGCATCAGCGCAATGCGGTTGCCCATGTGCTGTATGGGTATAACACCCTTTTGGCGCACGAAGTCGGTGCCGGCAAGAGCTTTGAGATGGCGGCTTCCGCTATGGAACTGAAACGTCTAGGCTTGTGTCAGAAAAGTCTTTTTGTCGTGCCAAACCATTTGACGGAACAATGGGCCAGCGAATTTTTACGCCTGTACCCCAATGCAAAGCTGCTGGTCACCAGCAAAAAAGATTTTGAACCCAGTAATCGCAAAAAATTCTGTGCGAGAATTGCGACCGGTGATTATGATGCGGTTATCATCGGACACAGCCAGTTTGAAAAGATACCCTTGTCCGCAGAACGACAGGAGCGTCTGATTCAGGAACAGATGGATGAAATCGAGGAGGCCATCGAAGAAGCGAAAGCGCAGGTTGGCGAGCATTTCACGGTAAAGCAGCTGGAAAAGCTGCGCAAGTCTTTGAAACAGAAATTGGAAAAGCTGCAAGGCACAGACCGTAAAGATGATGTGGTTACGTTTGAACAATTGGGCGTAGACAGGTTGTTTGTGGATGAGAGCCAAGCGTTTAAGAACCTCTACTTGTACACGAAAATGCGTAATGTCGCAGGTTTGAGCACGAGCGAGGCGCAAAAATCCAGCGATATGTTCGGCAAGTGCCGCTATCTGGATGAAATCACCGGAGGCCGTGGCGTGATTTTTGCAACGGGTACACCCCTGAGCAACAGCATGACCGAGATGTACACCCTCATGCGCTATCTTCAGTACAACACCTTGCAGCAGAAAGGGCTGACCCATTTTGATGCGTGGGCATCCACCTTCGGTGAGACGACCACGGCCATTGAACTTGCGCCCGAGGGCTATACTTTAATAGGACGATAAACTTGATTGTCCTAAATTGAAAGATTCCATAAGAAAGGAGGTAGAACAAATGCCTAAAGAACCAAAAATCACCGCACTCTATGAGCGTTTGTCAAGAGATGATGATATTGCTGGTGAATCGAATTCCATCACCAACCAAAAGAAATATCTGGAAGATTACGCCCAAAAGAACGGCTTCAAGAACATCCGCCATTTTACAGATGATGGCTTTTCAGGTGTGAATTTCAATCGTCCCGGCTTTCAATCTCTAATAAAAGAGGTAGAAACAGGAAATGTCGAAACGCTTATTGTGAAGGATATGAGCCGCTTAGGACGAAATTATCTGCAAGTCGGTTTTTATACGGAAGTTCTGTTCCCACAGAAAAACGTCCGATTCCTTGCAATCAACAACAGCATCGACAGCAACAATGCTTCAGACAATGATTTTGCTCCGTTTTTGAACATTATGAACGAATGGTATGCCAAAGACACGAGCAATAAAATCAAGGCTGTGTTCGATGCCCGGATGAAAGATGGAAAACGTTGCAGCGGCTCTATTCCGTATGGATATAACCGTTTGCCGAACGATAAGCAGACACTTGTTGTTGATCCGGTGGCATCCGAAGTCGTAAAGCGCATTTTTCTTCTTGCGAACGAAGGAAAAAGCCCACGGACAATCGCAGAACTGTTGACAGAGGAAAAAGTCCTGATTCCTGCTGCATACGCAAAGAAATATCACCCGGAGCAGTACAATGGGACAAAGTTCTCCAATCCGTACCTGTGGGGCACCTCCTCCGTAAGAACAATTTTAGGTCGGCAGGAATATCTGGGACACACTGTTTTACGAAAATCTGTAAGCACAAATTTCAAACTTCACAAGAGAAAAGAAACAGATGAAGATGAACAGTACGTTTTCCAGAACACGCATGAACCGATTATATCGCAAGAACTTTGGGATAGTGTTCAGAAACGCAGATGCCGAGTGAATCGTGCTTCTGCTTGGGGAACGCACACCAACCGTTTAAGCGGGTATCTGTATTGTGCCGACTGCGGCAGAAGATTGACCTTGCAAACACACTACAGTAAAAAGGATGGGTCTACTCAATATTCTTATCGTTGTGGTGGATATGCAAGTCGGGTGAATGGCTGTACTGCCCATTCAATCAGTGCCGATAATGTTGAAGCCTTGATATTGGCGTCGGTCAAACGCTTTTCGAGATTTGTTCTAAAAGATGAAGAAACCTTCGCTTTGGAACTGCAATCACTTTGGAGAGAGAAACGTGAAGAAAAGCCGAAGCAGAACCAATCGGAATTGAAACGTTGTCAAAAACGCTATGATGAGCTTTCTGCCCTTATTCGTAGCCTGTACGAAAATCTTATGGCTGGACTGTTGCCCGAACGACAGTACAAGCAGCTGATGGCACAGTATGATAGCGAGCAGGCAGAATTGGAATCGAAGATGGAAACGATGAAATCCGAAATTGCCGAAGATAGGTCAAGTTCTGTTGATATTCAACATTTCATTTCGCTGATTCGCAAGTGCAAAAATCCAACAGAAATCTCCGATTCAATGTTTAACGAACTTGTCGATAAAATCGTTGTTTATGAAGCCGAGGGTGCAGGCAATGCCCGCACACAAAAGGTTGACATTTATTTCAACTATGTCGGCCAAGTCGATATTGCTTATACCGAGGAAGAACTTGCCGAACTGAAAGCGCAGAAGGAGCAGGAAGAACGGCAGCGCCTGGAAAAGCAGCGCAAACGTGAAAAAGCCTATCGAGAAAAGCGAAAAGCAAAGAAAATCGCTGAAAACGGTGGCGAAATCATTAAAACCAAAACGTGTCCGCACTGCGGGAAGGTGTTTACACCTACGAGCAACCGACAGCTTTTCTGCTCAAGGGAATGCTGGAATCAGGCAAGACTGGAGCAAAAGAAAGCGGATAGAGAAGCCGAGAAAGGAAATCACTACTACCGGCAGCGCACCTGTGCCGTGTGCGGTCACTCCTACTGGCCTACACACAGCCAGCAGGAATTTTGTTCCGAGGAGTGCAGGAGAATTAACCACAACAGGAAAACCTTGGAATTCTATCACAAGAAAAAAGGAAATCCAAAACCTGACCCAGAAGCAGTCCCAACGCCGAAACCAAAGGAGGATAATGCAGCATGACTACCTTAAAGAACACGCTCCACGACAGCAACAACGGTCTGGATTACACTATGGTCAACGGCTACTATCTGCCGAATCTGACCGTAGCAGCCCCGACAGAGCAGCACCCCACCGGGCGGTGGGGCCGCTTACATAAAAGGTATCTGAAAGAACATCATCCCATCCGGTACAATCAACTGCTCCTGCCCGGTGAGCTGGGCGGCTACCTTGCCAAGCTGGACAAGCAAGCCGAGGAGCAGCTTGCACTGACCGTCCGGCAGCTGCAGGAAGCCGAGGGCGTGACCGAAGCCCTGAAAGCTGCCAATCAACTGGAGTGGGTGCGCCGGATGAATAGCATCCGCAACCGTGCCGAGGAAATCATCAAGACCGAGCTGATTTTTGTATAAGGAGGTGCCCACGATGACTGTGCTGAAACCGATGCTGAAACTTGCCCTTTTTCCGCTGCTTCTGCTGCTGATTCTGGCGCAGTGGGTGGGCATCTTCCTCACGACCTTCTCCACGATCCTGACGAATCTGCTGGCGGGGCTGTTCTTCTTCGTGGCTCTGGCAAGCTGGGTCATGAAGCTGGCAGACGGCGGCGAAGTCCTGAAAATGCTGATTACCGCATTTGTGGTTTTCGTCCTGCCTTACATAGCGATAGCGGCTATCGCCAAAATCTCCTTTTTCGCTGATGAACTCCGGGATTTTCTCCAATCCTGAGTTCAAGACCGCCCTGCACAACGCACGGCGGTCTTTTTGCTACATCGGGTCTGCACAGGGCAGGCCCCTTTTTTTATACGGAGGAACAAACCTATGAAACTGACGTTTGAAGAAAAGAAGCTGCTCTACACCTATGGCTGCGCTAATCTGGAACTGACCCGCAAGCGGATGTACGAGATTGCCGGGCTGACGGTTGACCCCAATCAGAACAAGCTGGTGTATGACTTCTGCCGGAAGCTGGAGGACGAAACGCTGGCAGACTGGTACGACCAGATGTTCTACTTTGTCCGTGCCGAGATGGAGTGCTACACCAATATGCGGCTCCTGATGCAGGACATTGAGGAGGATAAGGAATGGAGGAAGGAAGATTTTGTCGACCCCGATGACAATGTTTAAGCTGGAAACCATGATCTACGCCAGTGAGGACGGAACAAGTAGCGTGTTCACGCTGAATCCTGCCCTGCAGAAGCAGCTTGATGCCCTTGCTACGGAGCACCCGGAGGTGTGCCAGCGGAAGGCAAGGGGCGAAGCTGGCGGGGTGACGTATCAGGTCAGAAATGCGGCGGTATCAATCCTGCCTGTGTAAAAAGGTAGAATACAGAATTCAGCAGATGCGGAGGGCTTTTCGGCTTCTGCTGAATTTTATTTTGTGCTTTTTTGTTAGCGGCTCTTGAGTATCCTTTGTCAGAATGATATACTATTGCTTGAAATTCAGCGATTGCGGAATTTAGTTCCAAGATGATGGAAAACAAGCATTAGGAGAAAATCAATGTCAGTAAGTTACAAAAAGCTCTGGAAGCTGCTGATCGATCGGGATATGAAAAAGAAAGATCTGTGTGTTGCAGCCGGAATCAGCCATACTTCCATGGCCAAACTAGGAAAAAATGAAAATGTCACAACAGATGTTCTGGTGAAAATCTGCACAGCACTTCAATGCGATATTGGTGACATCATGGAACTAACTGCTAAAAATGAAGATTGAAAGGAGGATGGCATACTATGGATAACACCGCAAGAACTTTAAGTTATATTCAGGCAAAGCCTATATTGAAATGGGCAGGCGGAAAGACCCAGATGTTGAATGATCTTCTGCCTAAAGTTCCTTCCTCCTATGGAAGATATATTGAGCCGTTCTTCGGCGGCGGTGCACTTTTCTTTGCCTTGCGGCCTGAAAATGCAATTATAGCAGACAGCAACCCGGAACTGGTCAATATGTATCGTCAGGTTGCCAATAATCTCGATGATGTGATTGACTATCTGAAAAAATACAAAAATACCAGCGAGATGTTTTATCAGGTTCGTGCGCTAGAGTGGACAGAACTTCCTCCTGCGGAGGCTGCTGCTAGAACAATTTATCTCAATCGGACGTGCTTTAACGGTTTGTATCGTGTCAACCGCAAGGGTCAATTCAATGTTCCATACGGAAAGTATGTAAATCCCAAAATCTGCGATGAAGAAAATCTTCATGCAGTATCTAAGGCTTTGCAGAAAGCAGAGATCGTTTGTGGTGATTATTTGCTGGTGCTGGAGCATTATGCCAAGCCGGGTGACTTTATTTTTCTGGATCCTCCTTATCTTCCAATTTCTGAATATTCTGATTTCAAACGGTATACTAAGGAACAGTTCTATGAGGAAGATCATGTGGAACTTGCAAAGATGGTGATGCGGCTGCATGAAATGGGCTGCTCTGTTGTATTGACAAACTCTAACCATCCGCTGGTTCACGAACTGTATTCTCCCTTTAAGATCGATGTGATTCAAACGAAACGTCACATCTCCTGCAATGGAAAGAGCAGAAAGGGCGAGGATGTTATCGTTACGGTTCCTCCGAAACATAAAACTCTTATGAAACTCGCTCCCCAACCTCTGCCGCAGCAGGTATCTTGTTATCCTCCCACACGATTTATGGGTTCTAAAAGTAAACTGCTTTCTCAGATTTGGGCAATCGCGTCACAGTTTGAGTTTGAAACTGCGGTTGATCTTTTTTCGGGTTCTGGTATTGTCGGTTATATGTTCAAGGCACAGGGTAAATCTGTTATCAGTAACGATTACATGGCAATGTCTGCGACTTTTACAAAAGCAATGATTGAGAACAGCCATGTTACCTTGTCCGAAAGAGAAGCCAAAGAACTGTTGGCAAAGAAAAAGGAATCAGACCATTTTGTTGCGACCACCTTTAAGGATTTATACTATACTGATGCAGAAAACGAACTGATCGACATTCTTCGCACAAATATTGCAGGTGTTAAAGACTCTTACAAACGTGCTATTGCTATGACGGCTTTAATTCGTGCCTGTACTAAAAAAAGACCCCGCGGAATTTTTACCTATACAGGAAATCGGTACAATGACGGTCGTAAGGACTTACAGAAGAGCTTAGAGCAGCAGTTCTTGGAAGCTGTCGAGGCCGTAAATGCTGCCGTATTTGACAATGGAATGAGTTGTCTTTCTAAACACGGCGATGCAATGGAACTCCGGGCAGACAAGGCAGACCTTGTGTATATGGACCCTCCATATTATTCTCCGCTATCCGACAACGAATATGTCAGAAGGTATCATTTTGTCGAGGGTCTTGCTCGTGATTGGAAGGGCGTTGAAATTCAAGAACACACCCAGACCAAAAAATTCAAATCCTACCCGACCCCTTTTTCCACCAGAAAAGGGGCGGCAGATGCGTTCGATAAGCTTTTTAAGAAATTTGCAAACAGTATTCTGATTGTGTCTTATTCTTCCAACAGCCTTCCGACACAAGACGAAATGTTAGAGATTATGGCTCGGTACAAAAAGCACGTTGAAGTGATTCCTGTTGACTATAAATATTCCTTTGGAAATCAAGGCGAAGCCAAAACCCATCGAAACTCTGTGCAGGAGTATTTATTTGTCGGCTATTAAGGAGGAAGTTCAAAATGGGGACTCCGATTGATATTTGGCTGGTTGGAAACACTGGTCTCAGAAATCCTAATAGAATCAAGGATGGATTCTCTGTATTTGCAGAATCCTCTTTCGTTGGAAATCTCCGAGGTCGGGAAAACGATATTGCGTTTATGAATCTTCTGAATGAGAAAGGTATCATTCAAAATGAAGGTGGAAAAGATGAATCCGGCAGTCACGCCAGAAAATGGCGGCTTATGTTCTCTAAGAACGGCTTGATCTATCCGAAGCTTGATAAAAAATATGGTGAACAAGCTGCTCTTGGAAAGATGGACGATATAACGCCATTCGGACGTGTGTTTTTGAAAGCGGACACTTATCCTGCTGTTCAAGAGTGCTTTTTGCGGGCAATGAGCGTCGAACAGTTTCCTCTGGCTGGCGAATCTTCGTATTTTTCGCCATTAAGATGGATTCTTGCCATTATGCTGGAACTTGAAAAAAGAACTGGCTCATCTGAGTTGAGCCGCATTGAATTTGCATTGTGGGGACACACTACAAATCCCAAATATTCTTTGTCTGAGGTTGTGGACAATATCTTGGATTTAAGAATGCGACGAGCAAAAGCACCCGCAAAGAAAACCTTTGATCGGCAGGAAATCGCTGTTCGGGCTAAAGACTATGATAAGAAGTCGGATAATTTCTTGGACTATTCTGATATGAATATGCGGTATCTTCGCATTTCAGGTGTTTTACAACGAAAAGGTCGTGGCCTTATTATTTCACCTGCAAAGCATGTGCTAGCAGAAGCTCTTGCAAAAAGTACAGCGAATGATAAACCTCTTATCGAAGAATACAGAATACTCTGTAATGGTGCTCCGTTGCCTACAGATAATGAAGATGTAGCGAAATCTGTTTTGAACGACCTGATGCGCCAGATGAAAGAACGGCGGATTGCATTTGATATTTCTGATCTTCCGTTGGACACTCCAACGGAGATCAATATTGCTCGTCGTCGGCTTGAAAGCGTTATTGCCCAAACTGATGAAATCCAGTATGCTCAAGCGCAGTGCAACCAGTGGAAAGAAATTTCCGACTATATGACGCTTTTAATCAAAGGCGGCGGAAAAACTGTATATGACGAGGATAACGCCATTGAGGTTCCCAAAGACGAAACCCCGGCTTACTTAGAGTGGACGCTTTGGAGAGCATCGTTAGCCATTGACCATCTGGTGAATATGCCCTATGAGGTGCGTGGTTTCAAACTCGATTCCGATTTTATGCCTGTTTCGGCGGCAGGTGGCGGCAAGGGCGATCTGTACTGTGAATTTGAGGATTTCACCATTTTGACCGAGGTTACAATGTCTACATCTTCTAGGCAAGAAGCAATGGAAGGTGAGCCAGTCCGTCGCCATGTTTCTGATGCTGTCCTTAAATACGACAAACCTGTCTATGGAATGTTTGTTGCTGTACGGATTGATACCAACACGGCTGAAACTTTCCGGCATGGTGTTTGGTATGCCAAGGATGATGTCAAACAACGGTTGAATATTGTTCCTTTAACATTGGCGCAATTCCAAAAATACTTTGTCGCAATGTTCGAGGCAGATAAGGCAACACCTCAAACTCTTTGTGAGCTACTTCTGGAATGTGAAGCGCAGAGAGATATTTTGGAAGCACCTTCTTGGAAACAGTATATCGGAGAACTCGTTGAGAAAAAAGCCTATCAGTTAAAGACTGCGGTATAATCAGAAACTTTGGAGGGACTTCCTATGGATGGACAGTGTATAGATGTCGTATCAACATCCGCTACTACGGCGGATGCTACTCCGGTGGTACTAAGCGAGACAGAGCGCATGCGATTTCGTTTCGTGCCAACGATTGTTGATAACCAAAGTAGCCCTGAGTGTACAGTACGGGGAAAAATCCTTTTTGAGCGAAAGCCTCAAAATGATAAGTTTTTTCCAACAGATACGGTAGCGCCTTGCGAAAGAATAACAAGAGGAACGGCAAAAAAGGGTGACTGGATAGAACTGGAACTGCATTCAAAAGAAACGTACAATCTCTTCATGGGGTTAAAAAGGCTATATGACCTGTCTGGATGCATGGACGGAATACCATTTGGTCCAGCACGGTTTGCGCAGATTGATAGTACCTTTTCAAGTTTTCTTGAAGTCATCCGCAGCGATCCTTCTGCAGCAAGAATGATCGGAGAACCTCAAAATTTTGAACTTATTAGAATTCTTCTCCAGATGATAACCCAAGCAGATTCCCATGAATCATTAAAAAACAGTCTTGCAAATCTTGCAAATGAAAATTTGCAGGCTTTAACCACTTCTGCCAGTTTGGAGAGACTGAAGCGTGTGGAAACACTTATGCGAGAAAACCTTAATAATGGGAAAGAAGAATTCTGGCAGCAAACTGTTTTTAATGAAAATCAGTGGGTGCTAGCACAAATTTTTTCTTGTCCATGCACAATATATGCTCAAAAAGCATTTGTTGGTGGAAAGTCGCTTAATAATAAAGGCGGCAATGTATGTGACTTTATCTACAGAAATAAAATGACTCAAAATGTTGCATTGATTGAAATAAAAACACCGTGCACTGAGATTGTTGGAAAACCATATCGTGAAACATATAGCATGAGTCTTGATATGAGTGGCGCAGTTAATCAAGTTCTTAACTATCGTGATGAACTTCAAAAGAATTTCAATGAACTTACTAGAGATTTGGAAGATGATGACACTGTTCGATCTTTCTCGCCGAAATGTGTTATTGTTATCGGGAAAATCAACACTTTGAATGCTAAGCAGCAGAAAGCATTTGAACTTTACCGAAACAGTTTCAACAACTTGACCATTATAACCTTTGATGAATTACATCAGAAAATTTGCGATCTCATATCTGTGTTCAAAGAAGATACTCCTCGACCTGATGATCCTTTGATGGATGAATTCAGTATTATTGATGAGGACTATCCGTTCTAGTACTACATACTCTAAAGCAGCGAGACTTCTGTAAGCTTCGCTGCTTTTTATTTAAAAGGAAGGGAGCGTGATGCCATTGACCCAACCGAAAACCGACCTTGCCTACCTCCGCAACGAAAAAGCCAAAGCAGAGCAGAAGCTGCGCGCTTGTCAGCACCGGGAGAAGATCCTTGAACGCCAGATGTCAGAGCTGAACCGGAGAGAGCGCGTGCATCGTCTTTGTACCCGTGCCGGAATGCTGGAAAGTTTTCTGGTCTGTCCGGGAGAACTGACCGACGATCAGGTGATGGAACTTCTGAAAATCTCGTTCCGTCAGCCGGAAGTCGTGCTGGCGCTTGCAAAGATGGTGCATGACGTTCACGAAAAGCAGAACGTTCCGAACCCCCTATGAAATAGGGCGCAATTATACACCGTTCCGGTGAAATTGCGGTCTTGCAGACGGCTCGATGAAATCGAAGCTGGCGTTTGTGCGCCAGCCCGATTCCATCCCAAGGAAAACTGCATTTTCCTTGCGCTGCCTTGCAGCTATCCTTTTGCGGCTCCCGCCTAAGACCGAAGTGCGCAGCACTCCGAACCAATGCGGTGAGCAAAACTGAATATGATTATTGACCGTTCAACAAGAGCCATCTTGCTGGGCGGTCTTTTTGTTTGGGGGTGATGCCTATGCCGTGTCCGCACTTCAAAATTTCCATCGTAAAACGCAGCCAAGGGCAGTCTGCTGTTGCTGGCGCAGCCTACCAGAGCGGCGAACGGCTGTTCAGCGAATACGACCAAAAAACGAAATTCTACAACAAGAGGAAAGAACTCGTCCATGCTGAAATCATGCTGCCACCTAATGCGCCGCCCGGATTTGCAGACCGGGCAACCCTCTGGAACGCCGTGGAAGCCGTGGAGAACCAGTGGAACTCCCAGCTTGCCCGGCGCATCGTGTTGGCGTTCCCGGTAGAGGTGCCGAAAGAACAGTACCTTCCGATGCTCAAAGAATTTTGCAACGAGCAGTTTGTTTCCAAGGGCATGATTGCTGACTTTGCCATCCACGACAAGGGAGATGGCAACCCCCACGCCCACATTCTGCTGACGCTCCGGGCAATGGACGAACACGGCAAATGGCTCCCGAAATCCCGAAAGGTATATGACCTTAATGAAAACGGCGAGCGCATCCAGCTTCCATCCGGGAATTGGAAGTGTCACAAGGAAAACACCGTGGACTGGAACGACCAGAAGTACGCCGAGGTCTGGCGGCACAGCTGGGAGACCATCACCAACCGCTATCTGGAAGCAGCGGGCAGACCAGAACGTGTTGACCTGCGCTCCTTTGAGCGGCAGGGCATCCAGCAGATACCGACCGTCCATCTCGGCCCCGCTGCACACCAGATGGAAAAGCGTGGAGTGGAAACCGTTCTCGGCAACCTGAACCGGGATATTCGAGCCGCTAACAGCCTGATGCAGTCCATCCGCAGTGCAATTCGTGGGCTGCAACGCTGGATTGCAGACCTGAACGAAAAGAAGCAGCTTCTTCTGGACGCACTGGAAAAGGCGAAGGAGCCTACGCTGTCCGACCTGCTGGTGGACTACTTCAATCTACGCAACGAGCAGCGCAGCGATTGGTCTGGCAAGGCAAAACTGAAATGCACTGTCCGGGACTTTGAGGAAGTCAAACGGGCGGTGGACTACCTGAAAGCTCATTCTCTGGACACCGTTGAGGACTTGAACCAAGCCATTGAAAGCTTAAACCAGACCGCCGCCCCACTCTGCAGGCAGTTGAAGCAGAACGAAAACCGTATGCGGGCAATCGCCCAGATCAAGGACGCTGCCACCGTCCATGCCAAGCTGAAGCCCATCCATGATACCTTTATCAAGAAGAACTTCAAGCTGACCAAGGACGCTTATGCCGCCCAGCACAAGGAGGAGCTTGACACCTTTAATAAAGCTGTCCGCACCCTGATGAAACTGAACGGCAGCACAGCGGTGAATTTTTCGGCATTGGATGCCGAATTTTCTGCGCTGCAATCGAGCAGCACAGAGCTGCGCACCCAACTGGAAACCTTGCAGCCGGACATCTCTGCCCTGAAAAATATCCGCAAGTATATTGACATGGTGCTGAATAAGCAGCAGCTTTCCGCACCGGGCGGCAAGACCCCGGAGAAGGAATCGGTGCTGAAAAAGCTGGAAGAAGCCAAGGCGGCGCAATCCCAGAAGAAGGCCGAGCAAAAAAATCACACACAGGAGCTTTAAGGAGAAAGTAGCATGACCTACACCCAAGCCCAGATCGACAAAGCCAATGCGGTGGATCTGGAAAAATTTCTCCGGGCACAGGGCGAAACGCTGGTGCGCAGCGGAAAAGAATACCGCTGGAAAGCCCACGACAGCCTGACCGTCTGCGGAAACAAATGGTTTCGGCACAGCCAGAGCAGGGGCGGCTTTCCTGTGGATTTCGTGATGGAATTTTACGGCAAGTCCTTCCCCGAAGCGGTGCAGATGCTGACCGGAGAGCCGGGCGAAGCCCAGCCGGAGGCTGACCCCGCCCCCTCTCCGGCGTTTCGTCTGCCACTGCGGAACGTCACCAATGCCAACATCCTGAACTATCTGACACAGGAGCGGAAACTCAGCCCCTCGTTGGTGAATTTCTTCATCGCTGCCGGAGATATTTACGAGGATTCCTCCCACCACAACGTGGTCTTTGTGGGGCGGGATGCAGACGGGCATCCCCGCTACGCAAGCAGCCGTGGGATTCAGGAGAAGTTTCGGCAGGATGCAGCCGGTGCAGAAAAGGCGTTTGGCTTTGCCCATCGTGGCACCGACAAACAGTTGCTGGTCTTTGAAGCGCCCATCGACCTGCTGTCTTTCATCGAACTGTTCCCGAAAAATTGGCAGCAACACAATTATCTGTCGCTGGGCGGGGTGTCGGGCAAGGCGCTGCGGCAGTTTCTCTCAGAACGCCCGGACGTGGAGCGGGTGTTCCTTTGTCTGGATGCAGACAAAGCCGGAGAGGATGCCTGCAAGCGTCTGGCTGCTCTGCTGCCGGACACCGTGAGTGTGACCCGCATTCAGCCCTGCATGAAAGACTGGAACGATGTTCTGGTGCACCGGGCAGAGATTCCGAACCGCAATTATTTCAAAAGCATCGTGCTGAAAGAGCCGTCAAAACCGGAAACGGTGAAGATCATCCGCATGAGCGATGTGGAACTGACTCCGGTGGAATGGCTCTGGAAGCCGTATCTGCCCTTTGGAAAGCTCAGCGTGCTGCAAGGCAATCCGGGCGAGGGCAAGACCTACTTTGCCATGCACCTTGCCGCTGCCTGCACCAATGGAAAGCTGCTGCCCAACATGGAGCGCATGGAACCCTTCAACGTGCTCTACCAGACCGCCGAGGACGGTCTGGGCGATACGGTAAAGCCCCGTCTAATCGAAGCCGGCGCAGACCTTGACCGGGTGCTGGTCATTGACGACAGCGAGGTGCAGCTTACTCTTTCGGATGAACGAATTGAAAAAGCCATTATTGAGAACAACGCCCGACTGGTCATCATCGACCCGATCCAGGCGTATCTCGGTGCCGATGTGGACATGAACCGGGCGAACGAAGTGCGCCCCATCTTCATGCGGCTGGGACAAGTAGCGCAGCGAACAGGCTGCGCTATTTTGCTGATTGGGCATCTGAACAAGGCCGCTGGAATGCAGAGCTTGCAGCGGGGCCTCGGCTCCATCGACATTGCTGCCGCCGTCCGCAGCGTCATGTTCATCGGCAAGCTGAAGCACGACCCCACCATGCGCATCTTGACCCACGAGAAAAGTTCTCTTGCCCCGCCGGGAGCGTCACTGGCGTTCTCTCTGGGGGACGAGGGTGGCTTCCGCTGGGTCGGCGAGTACGACATTACCGCAGACGAGATGCTGTCCGGCATCGAGCCGCAGCGGGAAACCAAGACCCAGCAAGCCAAAGACCTGATCTGCACCCTGCTTGCCGGAGGAAAGCAGGTGCTCAGCGAGGACATCGACAAGGCGGCGCTGGAAAGGGGCATCCCCGGCAGAACCGTCCGGGATGCCAAGCGAGAACTGGGCGATGCCCTGAAAAGCAAGATCGTGGAAGGCCGCAAAAAGGTCTTTTGGATGGAATAAGCCATTTGACTGGCAGAAAAATTTGGCTGGCAAGAAAATCATGGTACACCCACAGTTGCCAGTCTGCCAGCCAAATTCAGAAAATGACGATAAAAGGAGAAATTCAATGGAAAATCAGAATTCGAGTTATTCGGTGCAGATTGGCAAAACCACCTTTATTGTGTGCGTGAAGCAGTCCGAAATCGCCAAAAAGCCGATTGAAAAGATGTTCAAGGATATGTGCAGACATGAGGTCACAAGGGACTTCCTTGCAGACAACCTGATGAATTTAGAAAAATTACCGAAAACCTCTTGACGAAGTCCAGCCCGAAGGCACCGGATACCGTGCACGCACTCGTTTTGCGAAGTTCTTCAACTTGCCTGAACTGATGGCGATGTTCAAAGAAGCAGCAGATATCAAGACCAGCGACCAGCTTCATCTCCCAGTGCCTGATGCAAAATTTGAGACGGTGGTGGTCAAACCTTCGGAAATCCAACAGGATATGGTGCAGGCGTTGAGCGAACGTGCAGCCGAAGTCCACAGCGGTTCTGTTGACCCCTCTGTGGATAATATGTTGAAAATCACGTCGGATGGCCGCAAAATCGGTCTTGATCAGCGGTTGATGAACTCGGCTCTGCCTGATGACCCCAGCAGTAAGTTGAATGCCTGCGTCAACAACGTCCTGCGCATCTGGAACGACACCAAGGAACAGAAGCTGACCCAGCTGATTTTCTGCGATATGTCTACTCCAAAGGGTGACGGTTCGTTCAACGTCTATGACGATATCCGCTCCAAGCTGCTCACTGCTGGTGTGCCAGAGCAGGAAATCGAGTTCATCCACAACGCAGATACGGAGAACAAGAAAGCAGAACTTTTCTCCAAGGTGCGCAGCGGACAGGTGCGTGTGCTGCTGGGCAGCACTGCAAAAATGGGAGCCGGTACAAATGTCCAGACGCTTCTTGTGGCAGTGCATCATCTGGATGTAGGCTGGCGTCCGTCGGATATGACTCAGCGCAATGGCAGAATCATCCGTCAAGGCAATCAAAACAAACAAGTGTACGTCTATAATTACGTCACTGAATCGACATTTGACGCCTACTTGTACCAGACCTTAGAGAATAAGCAGAAGTTCATTTCGCAGATCATGACGAGCAAGTCGCCTATGCGCTCCTGCGATGATATTGACGAACAGGCTTTATCTTACGCAGAAATCAAGGCTCTGTGTGCAGGCGACCCTCGCATCCGGGAAAAGATGGACTTGGACGTGCAGGTAGCAAAATTGAAGGTGCTGCGCGGAGACTTCCAGAATCAGAAATATCGTCTGGAGGATAAGCTGCTCAAAACTTTTCCGGAGGAGATTCAGAAACAGAAAACCCGCATTGCTGCTTTACAACAGGATTCACAGATTGCAGCAGCACACCCGCAGGACAAAGAAAACTTCTGCGGCATGACCATCAAGGGCATGGTGTACGATGACAAAAAGGCTGCAGGCGAACGGCTGCTGCTGGCTCGGCAGGAGATGCCCAATGCTGATATGATGCTGCTGGGCACCTACCGTGGCTTTGAACTGAACATTCGATTCGACAGCTTCAAAAATGAGCATCAGGCCGTACTCCGGGCAGAGTTGAGTTACCCGGTGTCGCTGGGCGATGATGCACGCGGCAATATCACTCGTCTGGACAATGCCATCGACAATTTCGCTGACCGTATTGCAGATGCCGAAAATGCTCGGCAAAACCTTGAACAGCAGAAGCAGGCCGCAGAGGTCGAAGTGGCAAAGCCCTTTGCACAGGAGGAAGAACTGGCCGAAAAGTCTGCCCGCCTTGCTGAATTGAACGCCTTGCTGAACATCGACCGTGACCGCAGTTCCTCGCAGGATACTCCCGAAGAAACCGAGGAAACCGAAACACCTGCAACTCGTCCGTCCGTGCTGGCTGCGCTGGAGGAAAAGGTCAACCAACCGGAACCAGTCAAGCCGTTCAAGAGTTATCTGGATAAGGAGGGGCGATAATGTGAAAAAGCGGGAACACCGTCTATTTATTCGTGTGACCGATGAAGAACGAAACCGCATTTTAGATAAGATGTATGGAATGGGCATCCACAGTCTGAGTGCCTATATCCGCAAAATGGCACTGGATGGCTACTGCCTGAATCTCGACCTTCCACAGCTGCGCCGAATGGCTTATCTGCTTCAGAATTGCAGTAACAATCTGAATCAGGTCGCCAAACGCGCTAACGAAAACGGCAAGATCTACTCTGCCGACCTTGCTGATCTGCGCACCCGGCTGGACGAACTGATTTCCATTGGCAAGCAGATTCTGACTAAACTGGCAAATCTCTAAGAAAATTCCCGCAGTTGGAGGACTGCGGGTGTACATATAATGCTTGACATCCTTGCAGTGCAATAGTCGATACCTTTATAATAAGAGCGAACAGAAAGGAAGTGCCTGATATGATGTCTATCCTGAAGAAAATTGTTCTCTTCCCGGTTTCTCTCTTTGTGGCTTTTCTGGCTCTGATGGCGAAGTGGCTGCTCACGTTGTCCAGCTATGTGGTTGCTCCGCTGATGCTCTACATCTTCGGCTGCGGCATCTACACTGCCTACCGCCAGACTTGGGATCAGTTCTTTATCCTGCTGGTAGCTGAGTTCATCTGCTTCGTTCTCTTTTTCGGTGCAACAGCCATCACCGAGGACATCGGACGTTTCAGTGAGTGGCTTGCCGAACTGTAAGAAATAGTTTTAATCGTTTGCCGCCTTCGGGCGGCATTTTTCTTTTATGGGGGTGATTCAGGATGGCCGCGACACGGCTGATCGCGTTGCACAAAAACAAGGGCAAGTCGGTTGCGGCTTGTCTGAAAAGCCGCACAGACTATGTGCAGAATCCAGATAAGACCGAACAAGGTGAACTGGTAAGCTGCTACGAGTGTAGCCCTCTGACAGTCGATGAAGAATTTATGCTTTCCAAGCGGCAGTATGAACTTGCTACCGGGCGCAGACAGAAAAGCGACATCATCGCCTATCAAATTCGACAGTCTTTCAAACCCGGTGAGATCACCGCCGAGGAAGCCAACAAGGTGGGCTATGAACTTGCCATGCGGTTTACCAAGGGCAAATACGCTTTTATCGTTGCCACCCACACAGACCGTCACCACATCCATAACCATGTGATTTTCAACTCCACCGCATTGGACGGTTCAAAAAAGTTCCGGGATTTTTTCTTTTCGGCACTGGCCGTTCAGCGGTTGAGCGACTTGATTTGTCTGGAGCATCAGCTCTCTGTTATTGAAATAAAGCCCTACCGGGAACGGCAGAAACGTACCCTCTATCCACCCAAAGAAAGCAATCGTGATAGGCTGTGTGGCATCATCGACAGCATCCTTGCAGAAAAGCCCAAGGATTACGAAGATTTTCTGCAAAAACTGGAACAACAGGGTTATGAGGTCAAGCGTGGAAAATACACTTCCGTCAAGGGCGCACGGCAGAAGCGGTTCATCCGCTTCAAAACGCTGGGGGCTGGGTACAGTGAGGATGAACTGCAAGCTGTGATTGCGGGAAAAACCGAACACCGTCCGCGTCAGACACAGCCGTTCCAAGAGCCGCCGTTCCAATTGCTGGTTGACATTCAGGCAAAGCTCTCCGAGGGCAAAAGCGAAGGCTATGCACGATGGGCGAAAAAATATAATCTGAAAGAAATGTCCAAGACGCTGATTTTCTTGCAGGAGCACAAAATTGGCAGCGCAGATGAACTGAATGAACGCACAGCGGCGGCAACAGAAAAATACCACCAGCTGGGAGATTCCATCAAAGCCGCCGAAACACGGATGGCGGAAATTGCTGTGCTGAAAACGCACATCGTCAATTACGCCAAGACCCACCCAGTCTACGATGCCTACCGGAAAGCGGGATATAGCAAAAAGTTTCTGGATACTCACCGGGAAGAAATCACACTGCACAAAGTAGCCAAGGCCGCTTTCGATGAAACTGGCTTAAAAAAGCTGCCGAAGGTCAAAGCACTGAATGCAGAGTATTCCGATCTTCTGACCCAAAAGAAAGCAGCCTACCCGGACTATCGCAAGGCACGAGAAGAAATGCAAGAGTTGGTAAAGGCACAGAAAAATATTGAATTGTTCTTCGCAGAAGAAAAAGACGCACAGGAAAAGCAGCAGACCCGATAAACGAAAGTCGCCGAGGATTCTAACCCTTTCATGGGGCGGAATCCTCGGCGACTTTTTTAGTTTATGTAGCAGCGATCCTGCGAAACGAGCCAATCTTCACACAGCCGTTGGGCTTCATCTGTTGAGCGGCACACGCAATTGAACAGCTTGCCGTGCAGGGAGCAGTAGGTGTAACGGATTTTCGGCACACCGTTCTCATCCTGAAATTTTGTGTAGCGTTCGTCACCGGGCATCAGATATAGTTGCTCCATTTCTGCATCGTCCTTTCCGTTTTTATGCGTCAGGCACACAACGCACCTATTCTACCACGAACATCGGAGTTATGCCATTGACGCTTGCACCAAAAAGCGACTCGGATTTTTGGAGAGAGTTTGTATTGACACATTCAAAAGCGTTCGGAAGGAACGCGTAGCCTGCACCGGAACGGTGCAGATCAGAAAGGGTTTGGGATTTCCCAACAAGCATTTTGCAACGCAAAATTTGCATTTGTGCGCACGAATGCACTGCTTGCCAGAGTTATCTCAACCATCGGATTCATCTTTCACTGTATCAGTTTTTTTCTTAATATAGTCATCATAAAATCCGATTGCCTTTTGCAGTGCCAGAAAATGTTTTCCAGTATACTTGATTGATCGCTTCTCTCCCTGCATCTCGATATCGCAAACGATCAGGTTTTCATCTTCTTCCTCAACGTTGTATGTTTGAATCATTCGGACAAGTTCAGAAAGATTTTTCTTTCCATATCTGAATTCTGCTGCACAGTTCGGGCAAAGGCAAAGCGAGTTCCATCCCTCTGATATGCTCTGCTTGTACGCTGTCGGAATCGAATCCGTCGGCAGAATATTGCACGCCTCGAAGTATGGTTTTCCATCATATCGGATAATCTGCTTGCCGCAAATCTGGCACTTACCAAAATATTGCGCTTGCAAAAAAGCCTTTTCTTCGTGGTTGCTTTCAGAACAGGTATACCGCAGTCGCGGCGCAACTGTTTTTTGGCCTTCAAGTCCCTCTTGGAAGTTTTCTTCCAACTTTTTTTCGCGATGTTTCAGGTTCCGCACAGCACCGTACTCGCCCAATGTCTCATCATCTGGAGCTGGCTCTGTCTCTACCTCGGTCTGCGCACTGCTCTGCTTCTCAAGCAACTCCGTTAAAGATTGTGTTTTGTCAGTCTCTTTCTGTCGCTTTTTCTGAAGTTTCTGGTATGTTTCGCACATTAGACGCAGTTCATCAGGTCTTTTCAGCATAGCACTGATAAAAGCCTGGTATGGTTCCTCTACGCTTTGGATTACAGTCTCGACAGCTTCGCTTTCTGCCTTAAAGGGAAGTTGTGCAAATATCTCTGCTCCGTGACCTGAATACTGCACAGCTAGGTCTGACTTTTTTATGTCAGCGGGACTTTGAAGTGTTCCAGTCTTATCGTACAACCATTTTGTACCGCTAAGCTCCAACGCCAGCATTGAAGGAATATGATTCACGCTGTCAGTTGTCGTGGTGTTAAACGCCTTACTATGAGAACCGGTCATTTTTCCGTATAATGGGTGTTTCTTCACTTTTTCATTTATAAGATCCACCGCTTTAACTGACATTTCAACGGAATTACTACACAAGATATCCTGTAAATGGTCGATAGAATGGTACATATCCCATGTTTCCGGGTAGTCTACTCTTTGACATCTCTTGTAAAGGACACGCTTCTGTAGCATTTCAAAGAAACTGGCATCTGCTCTTTGCAGCCTATCGTCATATGTACAACAATCCACCAGTATATCTTTAATTCCGATGTTACAGCCGATTTTTTCAAACACTTCCGCCGGGATTTTCCCATAGTAATCTTCCGACACCCATGGCACATTCAGCTGGCTCAGCACCGCCTGTCCTGTAAGGTCTGAATGATCGAGAAATGCAAACGGAATATAACAGTCCCCCGGCTTCTTCCATTGCTGTCCATCCCAAACGATTGGGACATTTGCCAGAATACGTTGCACCTCCGCTGCATTCTCCTTTAATGCACGCTCGATCAGTTCAAAGTGTTCCAGATTATCCTCAAACTGGATATCCGTATCATCTGAATCTTCACCATAAAAGCACAACACATCATCTTTCAGTTCCCGAATGGCATTATATTCCTCAATGCCGAGTGCATCAACATAAAAATTTCTGCCGCGCTGATCCTGAAGGATTGCTGCGCTTATTTTATTTTTGCAGGACATCGGATTATTAAGGTAGACCTGTGCCATACCATCGTACTGGCAGCGGATGTGCGAACCATCCTGAAGCCGGACAAAGGGGATTCCTTTGGCATCTACTTTTTCTTTGGAACGGAAGACACCAGTACAGGTTGAATAAATCGTATCAAACAGATTCAGAAGCCACTCATCCGTCTGTTCTTCCAGAATTTCTGCGGTCAGGCGCGGGAGGACATCCCTCCAGCGTAATACCGGCAGACCAAAATGATGGGTCAGATACATCATCAGATGTTCGTTGACTCCAAGGCAGACATCTGCTTTTACCCAACAGGCTGTGTCACCATATTCTCTCTGTAAGATGGACTGTGTGATATTATCTGCTATATTTTTAGCATAAGGCAACATTGCATTTTGGATCGAACAATAGCCGCCTTCTTCGGTCGGCAGAAGGGCAAGACCGTCCCTTAAAAGTGCAAGTCCCATTTCATGGATGCCTCGAAGATTTTCTTCCTTACAGGTATCCAAGATTGGGTATACCTCGTTCAAAAAGTCAAGTGTCACATAACCATTTTTCAACAACCAGCGGATGCTATCGGCAAAAAGTGTTGCAAGTTTTTCAGCAAGGAGCTGATTCACTTCATTGTGCCTGACATTGTCTCGCGCAGGTGTCGTTGAGAACGGAACATGAATGTAAAATGTCTGATGCGTTTCTACTGCTGTCTGGAAGAAAACATAAAGATAGTGCTGTTCTGTCGGGATAATCCTATCTTTTCCGTGGTCATCCGTTTCGAGTTCATATCCAATCAAAATTGGCTGCTTATCTTGTGTACGAAACACCAGAAGTTTTCTTGCGGAATTTGTTGGCTTCTGCGTCAGCAGGACTTTATCCACGCCATTGTCCACTGGAACGGATTCTTTGCTGACGGACCATTCGCTTTCATCCGGATAAATTTTGCAGCTTATATTTCTGACATTGCAAAGAGCAAACAAAACATCCGCAGAAAGATACTTTTTTAGCGCATCTCCGATCTCATTATAAGCTGTTTCGGGATTGACTTCTCCATCAAATGGGAGAATCAGAATCGTATCGTCCCCGGTCGCCTCATTTTCTTCCGCATAAGGAAGGATCAGATTGCAGATCCGGAAAGAATACTGGCCAGAATAGATCCGCGGCGTTTTCGTATAGGCATAGACAGACTTGAATCCAATGCCAAATCGTCCGATTTTCCCGGACTCCGGCTCATCTTTCGTAGAACGAATGCCGCAGATACCCTGGATATCTGCTTCTGTAAACAGTTTTCCGTTATGACACAGAATCAGACGGTCCTGGTAAAGGGAAAATGCCACATAGGTTGCCCCAGCATCCTCTGCATTCTGAATCAACTCAAAGATAAAGTGTGTTCGGTCACTGTACTGGTCTACCAGAATGCGGGGTGCCCATTCTTCAAATTTCTGACCATAATCCTGTTTGCTACGTTCCCGGATCTCAGAATATAAATCTCCCATAAGCCATCCTTAATTTAATCACAAACCGTAATGATTCCCCTAACAATGACGTTTTCTTCGACCGCTGCGCAATTCTGGATATTTTCCAAATCGTTCAAAGAAGAATTCTTCTCAGTTTCGAGGCTGTTGAGCTGACTCGTATACATCCGCTTGATGCTCTCGTCGTCCACAGCCTCAATGCGGGCCAACAGATCTTCTTTGCGGAACTGATAGCTTTTCAGAACAGCTGCACGGCGATAATCGCATTTCTCTTTTACATCGATCGTCAGCTGCGCAAGAGCCTGCTGTTGCTGTTCCCGTTTCAGCTGGGACAGCTTTTCCCACTGTTTATCCGTGCAATCATCAGGAATCTCCTTATAATCCGCTGCTTCCAGCAGGTCACAGAAATCCGACGCAGACAGATTGATTTCCGAAATCGGAACGATACGAACCTCTTTCCGCATTCCAACGATTGTTCTCTCTACGATCAGGAACGGATAGTCTCCGCAGGGAACAGGATAGTCACTGGCATCCACAATGAGCTTGATATAAACCTCTTGCTTTTTATGAAGTTCAGCGGCTGCCATTTTTACAAGCGGATGAACCGCCGTAAAGAAGATCGCATTCCGGTCCCGTGCTGCTTCTTCCTGGTTGAAAGTCACAGAGATGCGCGTATCAGAGCCTTTCAGATAATCCATCCACTGATTGTACATCGCCGATTTCTTCATCCGGGAGTTGCGCAGCTTTGTTTTCAGAGTTGCACGATTTTCACCACTCAGGGTCAAAACTTTATGGGCTCCTTCACCCTGAATATAGTTTTTCTTTTCACCCAGAATGCGATAGAGGTATTCTGTCACAAGTGCCTGGATGTATCGCTCTCCGATCCACGGATTTTCGGCATCCATAACCTTTCTGTCCAACACATAGCCGGAGATGTCAATGCCAAACAGCTGTTTGCTTTCGTCCTCCAGCCGTTTCATTTCGTTCGCTCTGGAAACCTCATTGTCGGCGATTTTTTCAATCTTCTCCTCTTTTTCCTGCTGAGTAAGAGAGGAATCGAATACTGCCTCATTGATTTTCTGAGTCATATCGCCAAGAATGCCAGCACACTCGCCAATCGAGCTTTCAAACACACCAATGCGCTCCAGGCAACGGTGATAAATCTTTGCATCGATCGTGTCTTCTGTTACAAGATTACAGATGATAACGGTATCGCTCTTTTGCCCGCGACGATCGATACGACCGATTCGCTGTTCGATTGCCATCGGGTTCCACGGAAGATCATAATTGATCATAAAATCGCAGAACTGATAGTCCAGACCTTCACAGCCGACCTCTGTGAACAAAAGGATGTCCAGCGCATTGGCATTGTCCACCGGAAGTTCAAAACGTTGGCGGAGTGCCAGACGTTCTTCGTCTTTCACACTGCCGTTCACCTGCGCCACACGGTATCCTTTTTCTGCAAGATGCTGCTCTATATAGCGAAGCGTATGACGGAACGAGCTGAACAGGATGATCTTGTTGTTCTGCTGGTGGCTCTTATTCTCCACAACTTCCAACAGCCTGTCCAGCTTTTCATCCGCCTGCGAGAGATTTTCCGACAATTCAATCACATGATTTGCCATTGCACGGAACTCTGTCTCCAACGAACCCATGTTCAACTTTTCAAGCTCATCAATAGTAACAGTTCCTTCTTCATCGCAGCAATCCGAAAGGATATCTCCCAGACGGCGCGTGACCATACCTTTCAGCAACGGCGCAAGACCAAAAATGCAGCTGGAAGCCTGCCGCATGAGCGTGCTCATCATAAACTCCAGCGGCACATTGTTGTGCAGATAGCTGAGCGCATGACTTTCAAAATCCATCAGTGCTTCATAAAGTTCTTTTTGCTCCGGGGTAAAATGGACAGAAACGCTCTGAGGGCGGCGCACACAGAAATCGTTCTGAATATCCTGACGACGGGTACGATTGATCATGTCTGCAAAGCTATGTAGCCCTTCCACATCCTGAAGGAGCCCTACACGCGTTGCGCGGTCGATCGGCTGCGCACTCTTGAGCGTTGCCATGACATTTTTATAGGTCGGGTTATCTTCGATGACACTATGTCCCCAGCTGGTCTGCGCGGCACAGGCAAGGTGCTCTGCAGCCTCCGAACGCCAGTTTTCTGCCTGATGGCGAATCAATCTTGCTGCCGCATTGATCTCTGCATTCGGCTCCTGCATTTCCTTGAAGGTCTTTTTGTCCAAGATCACATCCGGGCGGAGAGTGTTCAGCAAGGTATACAGGTCATCATCGTCTGTCTGAACCGGTGTTGCTGTCAGCATAACAACGGCATCTGCATTGTCTGTAAAATAACGTGCAACCCGGTAAGCACCTGTATTCGAGTGGCGAATGTGGTGAGCCTCATCAATGATCACCAGGTCAAAATGAACCGGTTCTTCCAGATCAAGCAGACCTTTCTGGCGGCCTTTGCCCGTAAGCAACTCCTTGGTCATCAGTGAATACGGCAGGATCGTTTTCCGCAGAGCAACCGGCCATTCTCCATCTTTGTCGCACTCGTTGATCGCCTCCCGAAGCAAAGCACCATCCAGCTCCGTAAAGTTTTCATCAAAGCGCTTCATCTCAGAGCGCCACTTGTGTTCGGCAACCAGCGGCTTGGGGCAGATGATCAGTACCGACTCGAAATCATCGTTGCGCGCCTGCAATTCACGGAGGATTAGGCCGGCTTCAATGGTTTTACCAACACCGACGCTGTCTGCAACAAGAATTCGCGGACGTTCCGCATGGATCATCTTCAGGGCCGGGCGGAACTGATAGGGAACAAAATCCACACGGGCTGCGTTCAGGGAGTACAGCTGGTCGTTGGTGGGGCTGCAGAGCTGCTGAGCAGTCAGGAGAATCTTCAATTCATCGATGGTGACATTGCAGCGCTCTGGAGAAGCATCCGCAAGAAGAATTTGATCCGCATAAAGCGTTTCTCGTGAATTCCCAATCCAAACCTGATATTCTGTGTTTTCGCCACTGCCCTGGATGCCAACGATTGGCCCAATTTGACTCGGATCACTCTTTTTCTTGACGATCACTCCAAGCTCAAACGGGTTTGCCAGCACTTTGGCTGCAGGAGCAGGTTTTGCGACCGCAGCAGCAGGCCGGTCAGCCGGGCAAGGAGACGGTTCCTGAATCCGAATGGGATTTCCATAGTTTGGCATTTCTACCGAGGCCCTGAATTCCTTAGCTTCGTTTATTTCTACACGATCACCGCCAAATCGCTCCATAAAATCAATGTACCTTGACAAATCGGTTTTCGTCATAGTCAAAGTTACTTCTTCTGGAGTAGGATGCGCCCAGTCATTCCGTACTTCAAACATAGCTCGGATGCTATCCTTCATTCCATAATAATCCGTGTAGAATTCGATATTACGGAATGAATAGATATTCTTTCTTGCCACAGTCAAAACAGCCTGTAAATCCAGTCCTTGCAGCGTCGAAATGCCTCTTTCATTCACTTTCTGTTGCTGAAGTTCTGATAAGCTGGGGAGAACGATCATACTCCACCAATCGTTTGGTTCAAGGCTCTTTAGACGTGGCTCTAACCATTTGCGACATACATCCGCCGCATTCAGAAGGTAAACGTTCATTTTTGCCACAACTTCAGCAATATTCATTTTTATTCCTCCTTTTTGGCCCCAGCAATATCAATTTTTACAGATCTTTTTTCCACAACAGCACCTGTATCCTTGTCCGTCAGCAGGAAATAGTAGTCATTTTCACGAGAATACGGGAGCTTCTTCAAAGTCAGCGTGACCTCTGTGCGGCGTTCTTCATCTGCGCAGCCCACAGTCTTGTCTGCTCGGATCGTCCGCTTGGTGGACACCTGATTGTCCATTGCGTTGACGACAAAGACCTCATACACCGCCGGGAGAACAGTATCCGTCACAAGTTCTGTCTGTAGGAACTTCAACGTGATTTTTCCATCCATCAGCGTTTCAGGGGTTGGCAGAAGCGAAACGGTGGCTTTCTGGGTCTCAACATGCCCGGCCTGCGTGCGGACGTCCAGCACCGGCACCAGCATCTCCTGCACAGAGGCACCGCCATGCACATAGTTCTGCCCGCCGCCAGCACACTTGAAAATAGAACTGCCCAGCGGGGTGTATACCGTGCGGTTATCCGCTGTATCCAGCACATCCCCCAAGCGGTAGCCCACGGCTCCGGCCACCGGCTGCGTATCATCAGAAATCATAAAACGCTTGTTTTTGATTTCTGCCTGTGGCAGATTGATGACTTTATCGCTCTCCATAATTGGGTCGTGCTTATACAGGAACCCATGGTCTGCCGTTACGATAAAGTGCCGGATGTTCGCATTGTCGGTCAGGCGGCGGATTTCCTTGTACAGTTCTTCCACAGCCTCCTCGCAGGCAGAAAAGACCTCGTTTTCCGTGCGGGCCTCATCGCCGCGGGCATCGATCTGGTTGTGGTAAACATACACCAGCGTCTTGCCAGAGAAGTAGCTGCGCAGTTCGTCGCGGCGCATATTCTGCATCTGGTCGAACTGGATGCAGCTGCTGTTTTTCTCTGCCGCTTGCAGGATGCTTTCCCGTGCAGCAGTGCCCACCGTTTTCTTTCCAAGGATGGTTACGGTGCTGTCAGGCTGAAGCTCCAGACTGACATGAGGCAGCAGTGCTGCCATGCCGAGCTGTGTATAGGAGGGCACTGTGCTGACAGCCGGGGTCAGCTTTGCCGTGCATTTTGCATCCATCGCCAGCGTTTCAAAAAGCTGCTGTGCCACTTCGTACCGCATGGCATCCGAGATAAACACCACCACGCGCTCCCGTGTCCCACTGACATTCTTGCTGTAAAAATGGGTCTGACGCTCCGTCTGGAAGGTGGTCAGATCGTGGGACAGGCTCTGGCACCAACGCACCGCCAGTGGATCGAGGAAGCAGCTGGTATACACTTTTTCCACAAGTGCTTGCAGCTTTTCAATCTCCTGTGTACGGATGACTTTTCCATAGCTCAGGTAGAACTTCCGATAAGCCGTATCCGCCTGCCATGCGCTGCCACTATACTGCGCCGCCAGTGCATCAACGCCATCTGCCGGGACGAAATGCACTGCCTCCAGAACGGTGCAGGCATTGGCCAGCAGGCAATACAGCTCTTTCTGGGCATCCTTTGCGCCAAAGTAGGTCTTGCTGCGCTCCTCGCAGATCTGCCGGATGCTGTACCCCTTCAGGGTTGCCGATGTGTTTTCTTCCATCAGGCGATTCATGATCCAGCTGCTGATCTGTGTCTCTGCCGCAGCGAACACCGTACAGTCCAGCAATAAGTCGGGATTCGTGTGCTGCAACTGCCCCAGAACCTGCATGACGTTCAGCTCCTGCGCAGCCGTTGCTGAGAACCGCTCAAAATACGGCTGATCTGGCAGATAGTTCATCATGCTGTCAAGGAAATTCAGAACCTCGCCCTCCTGCGGCAGGCTGCGATCCAGCCATTCATCCGGGGCATCAATGTCCATTGCGTGGGCAGCATAGGTGGCAAATAGGCAGGTGACCAGATCTTTCAGGTTCTTCCCGGCCGGATTGTAGCCAAACAGCCGTTTGCAGACCAACCAGAAATCCGTTGCTAGCCCGAATTTCTCAAAAAGCTGCAAGGATTCGTTCCCGGCATCCAGCGCACCGCGCAGAACATGGCGTACCAGTTCCTCCGGCTTGGGCGGGCACTTGCACAGCACCGCCATCATGGCCAGCGCAAAGGTTTCTTCCGTATAGGCAGGCGTACCCAGATCGTAGAACCGTTTCGTGCGATCCTGCGCTGCAAAGAAGTTGATATGTTCCTGCACAAAGAGCCGGGTTCTTTCATCCAGATCAAAGTCCTGTGCGATCATGGTCGCCTTGTCGGTGGAGTATTCCTGCGAGTAGCACAGCATATCCGCAAGATGGTTTTCCTCCAGTGGGGGCTTTGCAAAGGGCGCATAGATCAGAAAGCTCTCGTCCGGGTGGTCGATCTCCAGCATCCACTTGGTGGCAAACTGGGTGCGGGGCTCCATGCGGTATACCGTCACACCGGGGAGGTCGAGCTGATTCACTTCGTTCTCAAAGCTGGCCGATTCATCGTACCAGAATACCAGTTTGCGCTGCTCTCCCGGTGTAAACATTCCCCGGAGACGTTCTTCGATCTGGCGCAGTGTCGTTTTAGCCATGGGTTTTCATCTTTCCTTTACAATATCGTAGAAACACCAATACACCGGAGCGGTGTTGCAACACCCCGGTGTATTGGTTTCACATTATTTAATCGGCGCAAGTACGTTCAGATTTTTGCCATCTGCGGCGGTCTGCGCCTTGATGTAGTTCACTTTTACGCCGTCATCCAGATCCAGCGTGATGCGCAGGGCGGCAAGGTGGGCGATATTTTTCTCGTACTTCTCGCACTCCTCCTGCTGGAGCTTCAGCTTGTCCAGACGCTTCTGCGCCGTGGACACCGTGCGGGCATCGTTGCTGCTGGAAATGACATTGTTCTCCTGCACGATCTGCTGTGCGTAGGTGCGCAGCAGGGGGCTGAGATAGTTGTTGTAGACGCGGCCGGTGGTATCGGCATCCCAGCGGTGGAGGTAAACCAGCGCCTTGAAGCCGTTTTTCTTGCCGCTGTCGAACATCCAGTAGATGGGCCGCTTCTGGTAGATTTTGCAGTGGTCCGCAAAGAAATCCTTCAAAAAGTAGTTGCGGATGATCTCGCGGCTGGTGTTGCCCTTGTTGCCTAGCGCCTTTGCAATGAACGCAAGGTTTTCTTCCAGCGTATCGGCACCGTACACCACCCGGACAAACTCCACGATGCGGTTCACAAGGTCGTTTTCGCCAAAGTATTCCTCATCGCACAACGGCAGCACATTGTCTGTTACCGGCTTGAGGGTTACATATTTGCTGTCATCCCATTCGCCGCCGGCATACACCAGCCCATCCACATCCAGCGAGTACCGCCCGAACAGGCACCCCACTGCATAGGAAAGCAGGCTCTTGATCTCGCGGGTCAGGTCGGCGCGACGCACGGTCACATCCTTGTCTTCCACTTCCGGGGTCAACTCATCCTGCAAACCGTAAATATCAATAAAGATGCGGTTCAGTTCTTCCTCGTTGGCCTTGAGCTGCTGGAAACGCTGCTCACATTCTTCCTGCCATGCGGCAAATTTATCGCTTATCAGTTTTCCCATTTTATTATTCCTTCTCTGTCTAGCAGCAACTACTACCCGGCAGGTTGCAAGTCCGTTTTAATTTTGCGGCAAGTTTGATGCAAGTTTGCAGCAAGTTTGATGCAAGTTGGTTCTAAACATGCATCCAAATGCCCTCTGCATCAAACATTGGCAAACCAACGTGCCGCGCTTGTTTTTCCTTGAGGATACACCTGATGGCTATCTTTCAATTCTTGCATCAGCCTTTGTATCTGTCCACGAGTAAGACCCGGCAAAACTTGCTGCAACTCTTTGAACGGAGTTCCAACATCGTTATTCTGCCGGATATGTTTCAGCAGTAGCGCCTTATTGGTATCTTTGTCCAGACCAACGTGTCTTGTATGCACGCCGGTCTTTCCTGTTGCCGCATACAGGCTTCTTGCAAGGACATATTTCTTTCGGCCGATATGCTCCACAATACCCATTTCGACCAGCCGGGGCAGCCGCGCCTGCATTTTTCCATTGAGCGGACGATCGTGGTAAAGCGCATCAATGGCCAAGAAGTCTTCCGTGGACAGCAGCTCTGTACTTCTTTCACTGATGCGATTGATCACCGAAAGCATCGCCTTGTCAATGATTAGCCCATTCAGCGTAACGCTGACAAAGAACTCATCCGTACCAGTAAAGTCTGGGAGCGGCTTTGCCTCCTGTACGCTTAGCTCGAACATCAGATTCATGCCCTGCCCGGAACGTTCGACCATGCCGCATAGGGAAAGAATCTCTGCAATACGGCGATTGCGTGGCAACTGACGATCCAGTATATTGTCCAGCGTAATGCCAAAGGGCAGGCCACCGGGGCTTTCAACTACAAGTCTGTCCCGATATTGGCGCACAAAGATGCTGCCGCCAAACTGGTAATTTCTGTGGCTGACTGCATTCAGAATGGCCTCTCGCACGACGCGCTCATTGAACGTAAAGATGTCAAATACGAAAAAACCTTCCTGATAATGCTGTTTGTCGTTCCGCAAATTGACCAGCTCCCAGATGCGGTCATAGCACGCAAAGAAGCCCACCCGGAATTCTTCCCGCTGGTTTGCAGGGCCAGATGCTTCGGAAGAACGATATTCAAAAACAATTTCAGCCTGCGGTAAAAAACGAGTAAGCGCTTCATTTTTGCCGAACAAAATCAGAGCTGCATAGGTCACGCCACTATCCGTGATGGCACCACAATCAATGAGAATCTGATGCCTTGACCGTGTTGCAAGCTGTTTATTGCCGCTTTTTTCGATCCAGTTGGAACGGAAATTTTCAATCGCAGTCTCATCCAGATCGTCAAAGGTCGCGCCCTCACAAATTTTGCCGGAGAAGTCTGTTCCAATCTCATCATAGATGCGGCGGCGCATATCTTCCGGCATTGGACACAGCGTATCGCCGTCATAAATCCACGCAACGCCTTCATACAGTACCGGCATCCCGATCGGGCGGCTCTTCACATCAAAAACGAGAACTCGTTTTTCCTCATAGGTGAACAACTGAAAATCCACATTGATTTTCAGCTTATCGATCAACCCCATGCGGGTGCGCTCTGGCTGTTCAAAGGCACGGCTTCCCACCACACTGCGGGGTCTTTTATCCGAGATACCAAACACCAGCTTGCCACCGCCATCATTCGCCAAAGCGCAGCAGCACCTTGCCGCCTCACCAAAGTCAAACCGATTCTTGGCTTCTTTGAACTGGACGTGTTCGCCTTCCTTCGCTTCCAGAAGTTCTTCAACACTATCTAAATATGGCATGGCGGTTCTCCTTCGTCTTAAATTAGCGCTTATAATTTGAGCGTATGTTCTCCCTATAAAAACTACTGCTCCATCCGCACCACTTGGCAGTTATCTAAGTTCTTGTGTAAAAAAGATATCGTCGTCAAAATATCGATTGCTTCGTCTTCTTCGATGATCCATTTGATTTTGGGTGTATGTGCGGTCACATTCCTGACCATGCTGTTTATTCCTTTCAGCATAAGGCAAAAACCTTTTTGCTGGCTTTTTTCGCTCTCCGTCTGAAGGTTGTTTAATACGAGGTATGGAGCCGAGGTCGAAAAGGCTTTGTCATATAAGGCGGTTCCATCTTCTTTTAGATTCGTCATCTGCCGAACCTGTTCTGCCAGACTTTTCGTTGCTTCAAAAACTGCATGAAAGTAGTTTTCTTTCAACAATTCTTCGTTGCAATACTTAAGAACCCGCCCATGAACTCCCCGCTGACGCAGCTTCGGCAGAATGCTCTGTACTCTTTTTTGAGCGTCTCCGATGGTCTTTGCTACCGAAATCTTTTCAAACTGCCCATCCGCTCTATACTGGATTCCGCTGAATGAAAGAATACCGTTCAACTCCGAACGGAGTTCTTCAAAGGCATCCGGATTCTGCACATAGTTTACCGGGGCCAGTACTTCTTGAATGAACCGCAGAATCACATTTCCGGCTTTATCCGTTTCTTGACGTTCTATGAATGTGTATTCCAGTCTGCGCCACTTTGTTGAGTGATGACTGTTATCCTGAATGCCGACACGATTCAACACACTGGTTATTTCACTACCGGTCATTATTTTATCGCCAAACAGATGACTGAGTTGCGTAATCTGACCATTGCTAAACCGAATTACTTCCGCCATAGTTTCTCCTATATCAGAAAATCATTTCCTTGCATACTTTAAACACAATCCATCCACAACCTCCTGCCAGCTGGCCTGTCCGCTGCCGATGCGGTCAAGGTTGCTGCGAGTGGCCTTGCTGATGGTCATGCCCTCAATGGCAAAGGTGCCAACAATATTTTTCAGGTTTTTCTGATGCTGTGTCATATATACCTTTAATTTTCAGGCTTTTTTATGGAACAAACAAATTCCAACTCATGCCCTGCTTTATCGTGCTCAACGATAAAGCAACTTTCCTTACGGAGACGTTTATAATGAACCGCAATCCCATTCTTCTCCGGGTCATTATTCCAAATGATGGTACGGCATTCATTCTGATAACTCAAATCTTTTCTTTTATGGAAAAGTTCACCATAATTTTCATTGACAACATTATCCAAGTCCAAACAAAACTCTGTTGTCAGGTCAATATCATAGACAACCACACCACGCCGGAATTTTCTGCCTTTTCTTTCCATGGCCTTTTGAAGCGCTTCATCAAGGTGGCCTGGGCTCATATAGACACCGGTAGCCTCCTCGTCTTCGACCTTCTTACCATTCAGAAACTTCTCGAACATCTCTTTGGAAATAACGTGCCTTAGTTCTGCAAGAACCAGTCCATCTTTGTACGGCTCCTCAGAAATGATTTCCAGGTTACTACCTTCATGAATACCATAAACGCAGAATGCACACATTCTTTTGCTGGACTTTCTTCTAAGGAGGACAAAACCGTTTTCTTCAAATGACTCCAAATCATCTCCATAGCGGTCAAAGCATTCTTCTATTACAGGTGAGCCCTTTTTCAGACGGGCAAAAACACCTTCGTATTTATCTCCCTGTTCGTCATTGTGTTCTTCCTCCGCTTTCTTTATATAGCCGTTAATTGTACCGAACCATGCACAGCCATCCTTTAGCTTTTCGGCCCACTTGTCTTCAGCAATTTTCACATAAAGCATTGCTTTCGTTGTATTACTCATAAATGAACCTCATAATCAATTTTTGAAATTCCAGATTGCTCATTTGGAATCGTCATTTTTCTTCGTTCCCTGTTCACTAAAGTACGCCATTTTCGTAGGAAGTGGCATGGTTTGCACACTCTTCATAGGATTGGCTGTAGATGCCGCTTCAGCTTTTTGTGAAGATGCCTCAACATTCTTATTTTCATTATCCTTCGACATATATTTTAACCTCCAACTTTCAATGATAGAGTATCCAAACACTTATTACAAACCAACAAGCCGACAGCCCTAACGCAATATAGAAGAACCTCATCGACCATCTTATTTTACAGGCCATTTCATCGTTTTTCTGGCTTGCGCTTAACTGAACTTTCTCAATCTGCTCTGCAATTGCTTTATCCCGTTGAGCCTGTGAAAAATATGCAGTGTAGTGATCCTCAACAAATTTTCTGAATTCTCCAACATCTGCAAAATCTTTGATTTGACCTCTGCTTTGAGCCGACGCAGAGAAGAAGAGACTCAGCATCAAAAAGAAAGTGATTGATGCGAACATCCAAAGAAAATAAGTAAGACTCAGCTTTCCACGATACTCAATAACGATTGCTGCCACCATAAATAATGCTGCAGTTGAAAACGAAAAAGCCGCTTGCATATTGGATGCCTGTTGAATCAAGGATTCATATCTCTTGGTTTCAGCTTCCAATTTCAACTGCGCATACTCTTTAACAAATGCATACAATTCGGCTGCCTTGTCCGTTCCTGCCATTTTCACACCTCCCATCAGGCATTACCGTATTTTACACCAGCGGGTGCTTCTTAAAGTCCCAAGAGGTTTCAAAGGCATCCCAGTCGCATTTACTCAACTCGATATTTTTATCACATAGAGGCAAAACCCTATTCTTACTCTTTTGTATTTCCTCACTTGAAAGCACTGGAAGACTTGATATAACGCCTGTACTACAATTTATAGTTGGATTTATTATAGGAAGAATGTATCCAATTACAGTCGAGTTGAGATACGCAAGAATAGTTTTGTCATCTTCACCCGCAAAACAGACTGGCCCTGCATCGCCCAACACACAACCTTCTGGCAAGTATCGGCATGAGAAATTACCTGTCGTTATCAAATTCCATGTAAGTGCTTTTCTAAAAAAATGCTGTGTGTTTTTACAGGTACGCGAAAAACTCCCATATAATTTGGCTGCAAGTTCTTTGACTTCAGCACCATTCTCTTCCCAATTGATAACGTACTCCAAATTTCCATACCACTTTCTATATGCACCTCCCTTGTTGTATGGGAACCACTTTTGGTCAAATTCACTCAGATCATTATTTTTTCTATGAAAACAAGCTTTACAGATTGAAATCTCATACCAATGTCTTAAGAAACGACCATTATCATTTGTGGACATTCCAAGTTTTGTTTCATATCTACTTTCCAGTAATTGGTTATTTGTGAATAATGATATGATAGTATCACTCACCCAATACGCCACCGGGCTTCCCGGAATCTTTGCAAAATCCTCCTGCTTTGCTGTTTTCCAGCGTTCATTCTTTGTCGGGAATACCAAAGGCACTCCATCATCATCGCATTCGTAATAAACCGTATACTCATACTGCGCTGAATAATCTGCAATATGTCCTTTTTTCATTACAACAGCCGCAGTTCCGAAATTGATTCCGAGGCTAGTACCGCCCTTTCCAAGGTACGGCATATGAACCATATTAACGATGGTTTTCAAATCATTGATTTTATCGCGCAGTTTTTCAAAGCTGGAAAGGAACATCCAGCTTTCCATTGTAATAAGCGACGTGAAACCATCCTGCTTTGCAAGTGCGTCGCTGCGCTCCATCATCACAGAAAACAGGTCACTTTTGCTATCAGGGTAGTTCTTTTTTATAAACTCCACCAGTCGGGCATTCATACCGGAACCACCCATGTACGGTGGATTCGTCACCACAGCATCATACTTCTGGGACAGCATAATAGCCTGCTCAATGAGCTGTGCAACGGTATCCTTTGCGGCATCATACCACATTGCCATATTAGCATCGTGCGCCGTAGCGGCTGCGCTGGTTTCCCATGCTTCCTTCAAGCCCTCATAATCCAGTGGCTTGATCTGAAGAATGGAGCCGTACTCCTTGGCATCTACAAAGACATCCAACAGATAGTTGAGGGTATCCCGGTGCTCCTGCGAGTTGAGGAAATTGCCCATTTCGTGCTTATAGGCACCGCCCAGCCAGTTAGACTCCTGAATGTCGTACACTCTGGGCTGGGGGATATTGCTGCGGCTGAAGAAATTGCTGTCATACTCCCGTGCCTTCATCATCACGGAGAAGTAAGCGATCTGTGCAGCACGCTTGTCGATGTCCAGACCAAAGAGGTTGTTTTCCAGAATGGAGCGCACGGCCTCCCGCTTGGAGTAACCGTTGTCCAAATAGATCTGCATCAGCACGTCAAACAGGTAGCAGAGGATATGGCCGCTGCCCATGCAGGGGTCGATGACCTTCAGCTGCTCCGGCTCCATCTTTGCATACTGGGCACGGATGTCCTTCAGTTGCTGTTCCACCTGCGGCTCCTGCGGGGCCTCGTCCAGATAATACTTCCAGTCGGATTTATCAAAGGTGGGGTGGCCCTCGTACCACAGACGGCCAAGGCTGTTCTCCACCATATAGCGCACGATCCAGTCCGGGGTGAACAGCTGGGTCGCCGCCGGGATGTTCTGCTTGCTGATCTTGATGTTCTTTTTCAGGTCGGCAAACACCTTGTCCTTGGGTTCGGTGTTGTAGTACTGGTACATCCAGCCCATGATCTGCACCTGACCCATCGGCTTGCCGTCCTCGTCGGTGGCGTGGATGTCAAACCAGCGCTCGTCCACTTCGTTGACCAGACGGTAGACCACGCCGTTGGGGTCGTTGAAGCTAAGCACGATCAGCAGCTCGGAGAAGCTGTTGCTGCCGTCCAGATCTTCAAACAGCCGGGGCAGGATGCGGCTCAGGTCGTTGCACTGCTTAAAAAACAGGAAACGGAACAGGTCATCTTCCTTGTTGGCATCCTGCAACTCGAAGATGCGCTTTTTTTCGTCCTCGGTAAACTCCAGATCGCCGGAGAAAGGTGCCTTGACCAGATCAGGCAGTTTCTGCCCGGTGATCTCGCTGGAAAGCACCCGCACCGGGAGATAGCGGTTGACCTCCATAAAGCGGATGGCGATCAGCCGGTTGAACCATGTATAGGCGATCTCCTCGATGAACTGTTCCAGCTCCTTTTTCGGTTCATCGGCGGTATAGAAGCCGCGCACATGGGCAGCAAGGTTCTTATACTGGTTCACAGCCCGCACGCCACGAATGGTTTGGACATTGCCGTTGCCAAGGTCAAACACCAGCTCCTTGTCCGTGCTGGTCTGCGGCTCCACGATGCCTTTTTCGGTGATGCCGTACCGCTCCAGCTGGAACGTCACATCTGCGATCAGCTTGCGGCGTGCTTCCACCGCAAACTTCTTGATGGGTGCCTTTTCCATAGTGTTCCTCTTTTCGTTTACCAAATATCCACGTTCAGGGTATCGCCATTGTCCAGCTTCTGCTTCAGGGCATGGCGCAGCTTTTCAATGTATGCGTCCAGTTCTGCGGCGTTGTTGATCTGCCACGACTCATCCGTCACTTCCTGAATGCTGACGGTGACACGGCGGCGCACCGGGGCAGCAGGCGCAGCCTTTGCAGGAACACCGCCCGACACCTTTGCCGCCGGGGTCTGCACCACAGGCTGGTGTGCAGCCTCGTACTGGTCGATAGTGTTGATCCAGTTGATTTTTGTCCGATTCGCATCCAGTTTTGCCAATTCGAGATCGCCCAGATTATTGGTGCTGCAAATCTTTTCCAGCGCATCGTCCCGCTCTGCGATTACAGAGGACCAGTAGTGCTCCTTGCAGCGAAGCGTATTCAGATGCTGAAGAACACGTCCATAGCAGTCCGCCACATAGTCTTTTACCGGCTCGGATTTACGATCCAACAGCTCACGGTATTTTTCCTGAAATGTCGTATGCAAAACCGCCAGATTCCGAATCTTGTCATACGGCTCTGCCATGCTCAGAATCTTACGCATTCCTTCCGCAGCGTTCTTTACTTCACCGTCATCAATGCGGCTTTGATTGCGCATGTAGAGTTCCACAGCATCGTGTGCCTCACGGAATACCTTGATCTGCCCGGCGTTGAAGAAGTCCCGCAGGGATTCGTAAGTTTCCTTGAAGTCCTGATAATCCTCCTGTGCATTTTCCAGTGCCGTGTAGAAGGATTCCGTCGTGGTGGGGTCGATCAGCGAGGTCATCAGGGCAATGCCCGCATCCACGGTGTTCTTGCCGGGGAGATACGATTCCTCCCGGTAAGTTGCCTGCTGTCTGCGCAGCTCTTCCCGCAGATCAGTACACTCTTTTTTCAAATCCGCCATCAGCTGCTCATCGTCATCCGAAGAAACGCCCTTTTCAAACAGGTCGCGCATCATATCACGAACAAGGCGCTTCTGTTTATCGGTGGCGTGCTTGCGGATGTCGCATAGCAAACGCTCCTGCGACTCCACTCTGGTAAACAGACGCTGGAACTCTTGCGCATTCCGGCTGGAAAGGCTGAGCTGCTCATGGTTCATGGTCAGCGTCAGGATGCCATCTGCAAACAGGCGTGCAACCAGCCACTCCACATCCACCGGCAGGAAACCATAAGGCTCCTTGGTAAAGATGCCCAGCAGCGTTTTCAGCGAGGTCGTCACCGTTCTCGACAGAGAATTGCGCTCAATACGGGTACGGACATCGTCCAAGGCGCGGCTGTTGCCGGTACCGTCACCGCCAAGCCGCATCTGCCCGGCATCCGCAAACAGCTTGCCGATGTCCTGCTCCGAAACCGACTTGTCAATGTCCGTCAGGTGGTTGAACAGACGTTCCACCTGCTGCTTCAGGGCATCGTTCAGGCGTGTCTCAAAGTCGCGGGAGCCGCCGGACAGCTTGGAGCCGTACACATAAATATCCGCTTCCGACAGTGCCTGCTTCAGAAACACCTTAACATTCTGACGGCGTTCTTCCACTTCTTCCTGCTTTGCCTCGCAGATAGCGCGATACTTCGTGATACGGCCTGCGGTGCCGCTGCGCAGATAGTTCTGAATTTGCAGCATCATGCGCAGCTCGTTGTTCAGGCGGGTATCGTCATGCAGCTGCACAAAAATGGTGTGGTCGCCGCTTTCGCCGGAGGACAGCATCTTCAGGCGGGATTCATCTGCATCATCGCCACGGGAGGTGATGATTTTGACTGTAATGCTGTTGTCTGGGCGGGAAAGGGCATCATAGCCATCGATTTTCCGATTGAAGCCGAAGGAATAACGGCCATTCAGATACGGATAACGGTACTTGTCCGCGCGGTAGTTTTCATCAAAGATCAGCGTTGCCAGTTCGCGGTTCATTTCGGAATCTTCCGGCCGACGGCTCGCAATTTCTCTGTTGACCTCCTGCTCCTCATTGGTCAGGAAGATGTAATTATCGCCTAGATTCTGTACCAACTGCTCCTGAACCAGCTTTTTCAGAGCCGTTTCCACCCGGTTTTCCAGCTGATAACGGTCCTCATCCGTCCGTGATGCCATCAGGGTAGCGATGTTTTGCACCGTAGGCTTATCAAACTCCCGCACATTCTTGATCATGAACAGGACTTTGAGTACCTCAACCTCAAAGCAGGTTTCTGCATGGTCGGGGTTCAGCGAATTGTTACGCTGTGCGTTGGTAATGGCAATGGCAGTTTCGTGGTCCACCAATGCGGACAGGCCCTGATAGAATGCATTGAACGGGACGAGGATGCCTTCTTCCTGATTCTGAAGGCTCTTGGCGGTGCTGAGATACATACTCAGCATGGAGCGTTCGCCATAGGAGCTGTTTTTGCCGGGACTGCTAAACAGACGGACAGCATCCAGCACCTTGCCCAGCAGATTGAACTGATAGGGAACAAAGGGGTACACCTCTGCGAAATCAGACGCATTCTCGTACAGTTTCATTTCAGGCATATCGCCAGAGAACTTGAGCAACGTATCAAGGGCATCTGCCTTTCTGGGATAAAACGTTTTCAGTTCGGCCTGCGCTTCTGCATTCTTTTTCAGGATACGCTTCTTGACAACTTCTGCCACATCGCTGGACGACAGGGACAGCCGGGTGTCAAAGCGGCCCTGAATCTTGGAGAAGTCTACATTATTGACAGCCTGAATTTTATCAATGGCTTCCTGTGCGGTGACCAGAATCCACGCTTTGCCATGGCACTGAACTGCCAGATCATGCTCCAGCGTCTGAAGATCCAGCATCATATTGGAGTCATCACCGATGTACTGACCAACCTCATCCACGCAGAAAACCACATGATGATCGTTGCCCTTACTTTCAATATGTTTACGGACGAGCTTGGCAAAATCTTCCGTGCTGATGCTGTATTCTTCGCCCACACGGTCACACCAGCTGCGTGCAGATTCCTCACTCATCACACCCTGCTCAACCAGTGCCTGCACAAACGAATCCTGTGCAAGGTCGATGCCAGCCACAGCATCATCCCAGCTGCTGCCTTCCAGTTCTTCTACACGGTCACGGAACTTTTGCAGCTTTCCATCTGCATCCAACTTCCGCTCCAGATCTGCCATGCGAGGATACTGGTAGGAATAACCCAGTTTCTCGTTGAATGCCCGCAGAAAAACCATGGTGATCACATCGCGTGCAGCGGCACTACTGGTGCGGCTCTTGGAGGCAATATCGAACAGGATCACGTCCGTGCTGACACTTTCTGCTGCGCGGATGTCTGCCAGAACCTTCGGGTCCGTAATCTTATCGTCCTCGATAAAATATTCCAATGCAGGCTTGCCTGCAACTTCTTTATCGCTGATTAGATAAGACAGCATCTTTAGAAAGTGAGATTTACCACTTCCAAAGAAGCCGGAAATCCAGACACCGATACGATCAGTATCTGCGCCAATGCCTCGACGGTAATTTGAAAAGAATGCAGCAAAATGTTTCTGAAGCTCCTGTGTCACAACATATTCCTGAAGTTCCAGCTTGACAGTTGCATCATCAACCTGACCGGGCTTGACCACCGGTTTGATTTCGCGGTTGATCGATTTTGCAAACATCTGACCAATATTCATGTCAGTTCCTCCTACACATCCATATCAGATAGGCTTCGCACGGTAATTATTGCCATCCTTTACATCGCCGAACAAATACAGGTAGCCATCTTCGTATCGTCCCGGAAACATCATCAGAACAATCCCCTGTGCAAGCCGGTCATGCAAGTCGTTCAGAATTTTATGAGAACGCAAAAGTGGGTAGCATTTTCCAACACCGGTCAACAGGATAACAGCATTGTCCTGTGGGATGCGCTTCACAATGTAGTCCAGCATAAGGTCCATCGGCCGTCCGATCTGCAAAACACTGTTCGCCGCATTCACCACGCGTGTCATGCTGCCGGTCCGCATCTCCAGGTCTTCGTATTTTTGCCGTGGATGCTTTTCAACCAGCAGTTCCGCCATGATTTTGTAGAGGTCAAACTCCACAACCGGACGATGTGCCCTCCGAAAAAGCTCAATTTCATTCTTTGTCCATTGCCGAATACGCATCTCATCTTTCGGGTCATAGCTGAACACATAGTAGCCAGCTTCACCGCCGAGTCCGGCGTGGTTCTCCTCGGAAATTGTGTGCAAAAAAGCATCAAGGTTATTCAGTCTATCAGCCGTATTCATTCATCTGCTCCTGTGATTGCCATCAGATAGGCGTTCATGTCATGTGCCTTCAGGTACTGCTTTAATGCAGAGCTGGGCAGAGGCGGCACCATCTTGTCGCCAGCAAGAAGTCCTGCATCGTTCAGCAGTTTACTGTAGGTCTGTGTCAGCTTGCGAATGGTCGTGTCTTTCCACTGAGCAATTTCCTCAGACTCGTTCTGCATCAAGCGAAAGAACGCAAGCACATCGCTCGACTCCAAAGATTCAGCTCCAACAATCAGCTTATCACGGTATACTCTGTACATGAAGGTGAAGAAAAGTTTGTCGTCTGCCATAATAGACAGCAGAACCATCATTCTCTGCACCATAACAGATTGCTGTCCGAAAAGTTCCTGCCAATCCTGATCAAACTGTGTCACCCGACGCGAAACACAATTAAGAATTTCCTTTACACGGTACTCCTTGGCTGCGGAAAACAGGTGCTTCTCAAAAGCACTGCTCCTGATTTCGTCTGCCGATGAACCGTTCAAAAGTTCATTAACATAGGCTTTATACTCATAGAACCAGAAGGGCTTTGATACCAATCCGGCAGTATACTGATCCTGTCTCTTTTTGCTGCTCATAAAACACCATCACTTATATAATGTACAATTATATTTAAGTCTATCGTTTATACGAAGCTTTGTCAATTCATAAAGTAGCTAAATTATCCTCAATTGATAGACATTCTGCACAAAACAAATCTCGCAAAACTCAGCAAATCGTTTCAGATGTTCCGAAGTTCGTGGAGCAGCGAAGTTCTCAGTTATCCTCCCAAAACTCTTCTGCATCTTCCACGCTATCAAACTCATCTGCGTGTTTTTCTGCAAATTCCTCAGCGGAAGAACATTCCTGAACATCGTCAAACAGTACTTCCCGATTTGCCTTTGAGTCCCCAGCAGCTCCCGTACCAACGGGATTGAAAAAGCTCATGTAGCCGATAAAATCAAACAGACCTTTATTGAATTTCATTTGAACGACCTCCTTCAATTTTCTTCGTTCAGTCCCAGCACCTGTGCCACAACCTCGTCATGCCCAAGGAAGTAGTCCTCGATCAGGTCCCAGCGCTGTTTGGTGGTCAGATCGCTGGTCAGGAAAGCAGTCATCATGTTTTCTGCTGCAACATGGCGGCGATGGATTTCCTGAAGCTGCAGGTTCTTATAGCGACGGTCTTCGGACAGGCTGCGGATCTTCTGCGGGTCGTTGACACGAACGAAAATTTCCAGATTCTGACCGCCGCGCACCTCATAGCTTGCAAGCCCGAAGATCTCCAGCACAGCCAACAGGCGCATGACCGGATTCTGCTTGCCGCCGATGGTGGCAGGGATATAACCCATGTACTCCGTTTCTTCCCGGTTGGGGGCACAGTTGACCAGCTTCTGATCCATCCAGTTGGCCATAGAAAAGTAGTTTCCATTGGTCACGCGGTACAGCAGACCGATACGGTTCCCGCCGCGCTGCGTTGCCTGAATAAACTTCATGCGGTCACCCTCACGCCTTGTAGGATCAGCCTGTACATCCATCACAAACAGTTCCAGCAGTGCTTTCGCAAAATCAGCATTCAGCACTTCTGCGCCAAGCGCTTCCTGTGCCTTCTGGCGGAATTCTTCTGCTGTAAACATCTTATGCTCCTTGCGGTAGCCATCAAACACTTGAGCAACCGCTTCCATGTATTGACGCAGCTTTGCGCGGGTGGTATCGAAGTCCTGACCATAATGGATCTGCGTCTTGACCCGCACCGAGATACGGTTCGTACCATCCTGTGCAAACAGTTCACCTTTGAAGAACTTGGCCTTGAACATACCAAAGGTCATATCCGAGAAATACTTTTCCCACAGGTCGCCCATGCGAATCTCATAGATGCTGCCACTGTTGCGAACCACCACATCCGATGCCAGCGGACTGAAGCTGCGATTGACCGTCACGGTGTTGTCATAGAGATTCTTGACAAAATCGCCGTACTTGGCAAGGAATTCTTCCTCGATTTCTTCGGGCACGTTGGCATAGCAGGTTGTAAACATAGCCTTGGGACGCACTACCAGCACCGGGAAGCCGTATGCTTCCTCCAGATCCTTTGCCAGCAGGAGCAGACCCGTTTTGACGCGATTTTCTACCTCGCCAGAATCAAACAGATAACTAAACGCATCCGGAGAAACCAGCAGATTACGGTGCTTTTTCTGGCTGTACATCCAGTACAGCTTGTGAAGCATCTCTCGCAGCTGGAACTGCCGCAGTTCGCCCATGCCGTGCAGACGCTTGAGCTGTGACAGATCGCCGGGCAGATATTCTTCCACCGCCGTGCCACGCAGGTTCTTGTCACGAGCGCAGCGACCGATTTCCTGCACATAATCTGCCAGATTTCCGGTAGGGGCATAGTGGTACACCTGCACAATGTCCGGCACGTCCACGCCCATACCGAATGCTTTGGTGCAGATCATCACAATTGCCTTGTTGTTCTTGAAAGCATCCTGTGCAGCGTTCTTTTCTCCCCGTTCCATACCTGCGTGGTAACGGCGGACTTTATCCTTTACACTGAAAGGTACCGCCTGATAAATGCTGTCCACCGTAGAACGGAACGGGCAGTAGACCAGTGTCTTTTTGCCTTCTGCCACATATTCTGCGATCTTCTGCGCCACATGGTTCACCTTAAACTCATCACGGCTCTCATCCGTCTGCTTGTCCAGCGAGTGAATATCAAAGTCGATGTTATCGCGGCGGACACGGCCCAGATATAGGATGGGCTGATTCAGTCCCAGCGTGCTGATGGTGTCCTGCACCACGTCATCCCTGCCACCAAACACAGCCGTTGCCGTCAGGCAGAGCACCGGGAAGTGCAGTCCATTTTTGCGCTGGCGCTCCAGATAATCGCCCATGAACCAGTAGTCCGCACGGAAATCCCGGCCCCAGCTGGTAACAGTGTGAGCTTCGTCCACCACGAACAGGCCCAGTCTGCGGCCGCCCAGCAGGGTCTCCAGCGAGGTGGTCAGCAACATTTCCGGTGCAATGTACAGAATGGACTTTTCGCCCTTATGGATGGCGTTCAGGCGCTCTTCCCGCTCCTCATGGGACACATTGGAGTTGAGGAAGGTGGCGCAGTGCACCCCGCGGGCTTCCAGCTGGCTGACCTGATCCTGCATCAGGGCGATCAACGGAGTGATAACGAGGGTCACTGCCTGATGCACCTGTGCCAAATAGATGCCAGACACCTGATAGAATGCGGACTTGCCCGCACCGGTGGGAGCGGTCAGGAACACATTGGAGTAATCCTGATAGCCATCCAATGCCAGCTCGCACTGCTTGACAAGGGTGCTGATGATCTCGCCCTGGCTGATCTGCATAGTCTCGGTTCCTGCCGCCGGGTCTTTGTAGAAGTCCAGCATACGGAAATCGGCGTTTGCGCCCCAGTACTGCTTGAGGATAGCCCGATACCGATTTATGGTTTCCGGTTCCACCTGCTCCTTGTGCTCGGCGCAGTTCAGTGCAAAGGTCGCGCCGCACTGTGCTGCCACAAAAGACAGCACATCGTAGGTATTGTTTTTGGCGTTCTGTTCCCGCTCCACAGGCAGCACCAGCGGACCTTCCACCTCGCCGCAGAAGAACTGGTCTGCCAGTACCAACGGAGAAATTTCGTGGGACAGCGTTGCCGGTGCGTCCGTAAAAACGGACTGCTTTTTCTGATAGAACGGAACACAGCGGATATTTTCGCCCTGATGCCGATTGAACAGTGCCACATAATAACGCTCATCCAGTGTGCGGACGGCTGCATAGTAATGGCTGAGAACTTCCGCAGAACCAAACTCGGTCTTTTCGCTCTCGTACGCTTTGTACAGCGCTTCGGCGTCCTCTGCCGGGATGCAGCTGGGCACATAGGCAGGGAAGGCGTTGTTGTCCACCACGATGAACTCCGCATCGAACATCTCCTTGGGGTCCTGTACGTTCTGAAGGATGGCCAGCATTTCCTCATAAATTCCGACCGTCACGCCTTCTTCCTGCATCATCAGGCTCTGCACCAGCTTCCGCTTGGCTACATCAATCTTGGCAATGCTGATGCTGCCATCCTCGTTCAGAATCTTGCCTGCCGGCAAAACCGCATCTTCGCGATGTGCCAGCCAGCGGACATTGGCCGGTACAAAACCACGAAAAAAGAGAACCACATTTTTGCCTGCATAGCTGGCAATGAGTTCTTCGGCGTGCTGCTCAAAATACTTCTGTGCGTTCATGGTCGTTCCTCCTGTACTTTTTATACTTCTTCAAATGTTTTAAGTCCCTGAACATTTGCAAAATGCGGCTTTAGCGGTTTGTCTAGAATTTCCGCTTTCAAGATCCATGGATCGTCCGTTTCCTTATGAGGAAGCTCCTGCGCTACCTCCAGAAGCGTTTTCCAGATGTCCTGATAAATGACCTTGAAAATCTTTGTCAGGGTCTCATACCGCATAACGCTATATTTGTGTCCATCCACTTCTGCGCTGCGGATCGGCTCCCAATATAAGCTGGACATAATGCCGGGTATCTTGCTGTGCGTATCCTCTGAGAAGTAATCGCTCTTTTCCTTTAGTTTTGCGAGAACAACTTTCTTGTCTTCGATGCTGCAAAACTGTAGATATCCTCCTTCAAAGTACGCCGTGTTCTTGTATTTGCGCTGATTGTTGTCCGGAATAACACGGTAGGGATGACCTTCGCAACAGTTGCCTGTTGCATAGCCTTTCTCATTGAGCAGCCGAACGGCTTCTGCGATATGGCTGTCGCAGTCAAATGTTCTTATTCTTGATTTCACCTGTCCGTCACGAGAATGCTCCCGGTAGGTGATCCGCATCTGTACATAGTACGAATTCCACAAATGTTCCATCATCACAATCCTTGCTCCTTCCCATTACACCGCCATTGCGGGTTCCGGCTGGCTGCTCTGCAGCAGAGCCGCCAGCTTTTTCATTACATCAAGCGGAAGCCCGCCCTGCATTCTGGGAGCTTCCTGATAACAGGCAGCCTGTGCCTTTGCCACATCTGCCGCAAAATTCGGAGAATGAGCCGTTTCCATCAACCGGGCACTGTTGTAAGCGTCCCACGAAGCATCGTGCAGGCAGCCTTCCGGCTCCAGCCCTGCCCGGTGCATGGCGTTGCTGAGGGAGAGGATGTTTTTCTCTCCCAGCATCTGCCGGAAGTCCTCCTGAAAATCGTGCCACTGCACCATCTCGTCCAGAAAAACGCTGTCGATGCCCTTAAAGCCGCATTCCTTGCGCAGCTGGCACAGGTCGCTGGTGCTCCATGCGTAGATCTCGCAGCCGTCCGAACCGCACCATGCTTCCAGCGCATCCAGTGCTTCGGGCAGAGAGACTGCATCACTCACGGCACCGTTGCTGATGCCGGTGAGCTTGTAGATCTTGCGCTCGATCACACCGTTGTACTGGGGCCGCACGAAAATGCGGAAGCGGTCCAGCGGGTGAAACGTATCGTCCATCCGCACTGCGCCGATCTCGATGACCTCATTCCGGAGATCTTTCTTATGTACCAGACGTGCATCGGTGGTGTTCATTTCCAGATCAATGAAGATGCTCATTTGCAGTACCCCTTTTCGCTTCCCACAGTTTTCGGTTGATTTTCTGACATGATTCTACGCTTTTATCTGTCCGATAAAACGTTCTTCTATGGACTGGTCTCAGCTTTCCTCGGCAATTTCCTGCATCTGGGCAAACAGGTCATAGTACTTCGACCCTTTTGCCGTCTCCAGATCCTCGTACTCCTCCAGGACCTGCATCTGCTGGTAATACTCCGTCGGTTTCGACTCGTCCATCATCGCACTGCGGTCCGTCACGATGAAGCCGGCAAAGTCCGCATCGCTGTAACACAGCCAGCGGGTAGGCTGACCATCTTCTGCAACTTCAAACTCCACTTCGGTCACATAAGTGCAGCACGCCAGAAAATCCTTCTTCTTTTTGGATAACACCTGAATCATAGTATTCTCTCCGTTCTCTTTCGTCCTCCGCAGATGATCGGCTCTGCTGAGGAACGATTGCATTGATGTCAAAGGAAACAAAAAAAGACCTGCAAGACTTTTTGTCTTACAGGCCCAAGTTTGTACACCAATGAATCCACTTGTCCTGAAGACAACTGGATTCTACCACAAAAGGGTATACTTCGTCAATATACAATTTTCCATTATTAACTATTGAAATAATAACACATTTAATTACGCTTGTCAAGCCTTCTTTTTCAAAATTTTCGGTTAATAGCAATTTTCGCATCTCGTCGCACCATCGTTATTTATTAAAAATTCACTTAATGTCCCCACTATAAAGGAGATCTCGTTCCGTCATTTTATACAAAATTCAATCTACTCGCGCTCCACATAATTGTGCGAACAGCCATTTTTTCTGTCCGCCGCACCGGCGCCGCGCAAAAAGCTACAGCTGTGCGTCATTTTGCGTTTTTTGGATATAATCTTAGAAAACTAAATTCTTCAGTCATCCGTTATCTGGTGAACTTCATGCAGGATTGTTTTCAGTTCTTTATATAACTGTTCGGCTCGCTCAGGCAACGAGCCATCAGTCAGTCTCAAAGAATCAACTTCTCTTTCTGCGTATCCTTGCCAATATGGACTAAGCAACCCTTTCTTTGCGTCCTCGATACAATCTTCAATTTCCGTGTAGCTTATTTCATTATAGTCGATCATTTTCCCCCAGCCCTTCCAAAGCATCCAATCGGCTTGATAAATATTCTATCATGCATAGTTGATTATTTCAATTAAAAATTATAGATTCAACCACTCATTTTTGACTGTCCTCTAGACTACAATAGAGTAAAGAAGGATGGTGGTTGCTCATGTACGAAGAACAGTTTTCCAAGCGGCTCGCTGAACTGCGCACGAAAAAGGGAGTATCTGCGAGAGACATGAGTCTTTCCATTGGGCAAAATCCCGGATATATTCGTGCAATCGAATGTGGAACTACCTTTCCTACCATGTCGAACTTCTTTTATATATGTGAGTACCTCAACGTAACTCCACAGGAATTTTTCAATTTCAGTGAGGAACCTTCCAATGGAATGAATGCTCTTACCGATCAACTCCAGCAATTCGATTCCGAGCAGATAAATGCACTTGCTGCATTTATCAAAACCATCGTAAAAAAGTAATTTCATTCAGCTCTTGCGGTTGCATGATAAAATACAGCACAGCATTTGACTTCACCGTATAGAGCGGATGAAGCTAGAATGCTGTGCTTTTTTGTTGGAGGCATTATCATGTTGCAGTCTACATCGGAATCCGAAGAACGCAATTTTGATGATATTCAGCGTGCGCTTGACATTGAACACACTGTGAAGGCTTTGGAAGCTCAACTATGCTATGACCAACATTCGCCAGAAGAAGTTGCCCGACAGATTCTAAAGGCAGCGTGCAAATTCTACGATGCCGATTGGTGTGGTCTTATCCAAGTTGATTTGGACTTGAAAATCTGGACACCGTTCTGGTGGTATTCCTTCAATGGTAACAATCATGGAGATTAGCGTTTATCTGGAGATTGCCAAAGGATAAATAGAAGCAGTATTATGATGAGCAGCTTGCCGCAGAAAAACAGCGCACCGAGCGGGTGACCAAGCGCATTTTGACCGAGGAAGAAATGTCGGCTCTGTCCGATCGGCTGATGCAGGTCACCAAGGGCATGACCATCACAGTGCGGTATTTCAAAGAGGATACCGCCCACCCGGAGATTCCCGCAGTGGGCAACTACATCACGCTGACCGGAAAAGCGGACCGCATCGACCCAGTGTTCCGCACCTTGCAGGTGGGCGAAACCGTAGTGCCCTTTGAAGATCTGGTTGAGATCAGTGGGGAAAGCATCATGGAGATTGACCAATATCTCGGCATTACAGAGGATTAAGCACAAAAAAGACCACCAGCCGGAAACGGCTGGTGGTCTTGCTTACTTATGACGTATCGTCGGCAGCTGCTTGACTTTGTTTCCGACTTTTTTGCGTTCCAGCGAGAACACCATGTCTGGAGTGCGCTCAAAAAATCCTATGTCACGCCGCCAGCTCGTGCCACATTTGCAGTGGAACAGGCCAATGAACTGCTGCTTCATTTTACGTCCGCAGTTCGAACAGATATGTTTACTTGCCCCCCATATTGCATTACTGGAGTTTTGCAAGGATTTCCTCAGCCGTCATACCGCTGGCCAGCAGCTTCTTCAGCACATCTTCTGCTTCGCCTTTCTTTGCTTCTTCCATTGCCTTTGCTTCGGCGGCAGCTTTTTTGTTTTCGGCTTTGGTAAGTTCCTTGGTGACGGCTTTCAATTCTGCTTTCTTGGCTTTCATCTGTGTTTTCAGATCATCGAGATTTGCAGTCAGCGCAGCAACCTCAGATTCGATTTTTTCCTTTTCAGCGGTCTTTTCTGCAACGACGGCTGCATAATCAACGCTGGCCTTTACAGTACGAGCCTTATTCTTGCTTCCCTTGGGTCTTGCCATAATAATTTCCTCCCATACAGTGAAATAATTTGATACTTACAAGTATATTCCAAATAGTCAGAATTGCAATAGGTAACCTGAGCTGTTTTCAACTGCTACTGTGCCACATCAGAAGGTAGGGCTTCATAATGGCAAGATACTTATCGCGTGCAGAACTTTCGTGCATATGCTTCTTGAGAATCCATCTAGTGAATACCGACACCCTCCATGATCTTTTCTA
>OBAS01000285.1_pt1 | contig 50674 bp, 42 predicted proteins | sample 1517591 | NCBI WGS metagenome assembly OBAS01 (sample SAMN04571700, study PRJEB22368) | human gut metagenome | biome: human gut; material: stool | host: Homo sapiens | place: Luxembourg | collected 2012-10-05
CGTATTTTACAGTCACGTAATTTGTTTAGGTACTAAAATTATCGCCTACACCTTTTACCAGCTTTCCTGGTTTTACAGTCACGTAATTTGTTTAGGTACTAAAATTGGTGTGGGTAGTGCGATTCTATGCACTCGTTTTACAGTCACGTAATTTGTTTAGGTACTAAAATTTGGGTATTCAACAAAGGTCCGAAAGAGGGTTTTACAGTCACGTAATTTGTTTAGGTACTAAAATTTATTTGTTGCTGCTGCTACTGCAACTGGAGTTTTACAGTCACGTAATTTGTTTAGGTACTAAAATTTATTTGTTGCTGCTGCTACTGCAACTGGAGTTTTACAGTCACGTAATTTGTTTAGGTACTAAAATAATTCGCTTCGCACGCTCCAAACTTTAATTGTTTTACAGTCACGTAATTTGTTTAGGTACTAAAATTGTATCTCACACATGAGACAAAGGATGCAAGTTTTACAGTCACGTAATTTGTTTAGGTACTAAAATTAGTTGCAGAATTTACAGCCTTTGCAGATTGTTTTACAGTCACGTAATTTGTTTAGGTACTAAAATATGATGTCGAACAGAATACACAGGCAGTAGGTTTTACAGTCACGTAATTTGTTTTGGTACTAAAATATCAAACTTAATATTCCCTACTTTTGTATGCCATTGCCCTTGAGTTTATTATACCATTTTTCATGCTTTCAAAAAAGCTATTTCTGGCTTTTTTTCTGTATCTTCCCATCTATCGTTCAACATTAACGTCTGATTTATCAATTTACAGATAACGTTATCTTCCACTGTATATAAATATTCCTTTTGCCCTATGTGTTGGATAATCTTCTTCAAATTTTCCTGCAATTGTTCTTCCGAAAATCTCCTGTTGCATGGATAATTATTCTCTATATATGTTTCTATTTCATTGAACTCCGGCATTTGAAAATCTACTTCTCCCAATACCGTTATTCCTGAACATAGCTTTCCGTCACAACCCACATATCCATCCAGGCTTGTCGACAAAATAAAATAGACATCATATTTGATACAGATTTGTTGCATTTGCTTTAAAACAACTTCATATTCTTTTTTCGAAATTAAATGGTCAATATTTTCTACTATGATCAGCAATTTTCTTGGTTTTATTTCCATTACATGTCCAATCAGATTCAAAAAAATTGTAAATAATTCAAAATTATTTTTATCCTCTAATGATGTTTGTCCATTTCCTACAACATTCGATTTTTGAACCATATCCCAGACATCCGATACGGCATACGTCAATTCAACATCACCCAGATGACTAAGATCTTTATTTATCAGCTGAAACATTTCTTCCAATTCTTCATCAATAGTACGCAAATGCAATTGCCAGTCAAATTTTTGCATTAATCCCTTAACATATTCCACCATCAAACTTTGCTTTGACCATTTTATCCACGTTAAAAGTTCTGCTGCTTCATTTACTGATAATACAGTAAAAAATTTTCTGCCTACTAATTCGTTATCAATTTTAACATTATTTCTCCATTTATTCTGTTCTTCCGAATACTTATAGGTACTAAAATATCTTCTGATAGATTCCAGAATGTAGGTTTTCCTTGGAATGTTTTGTCCGCACAATTGCGTGATCGGTGCCAGTTCAAACGTATATTTCTTTTCGTATTCCGTTACATCAATTTTCATAATATAATCATTCTTTCTGTTCCAATTGCTACCTCCGCTACCGATTGACTTCCAACCAACAACTTCATATCTGAATATTGCTTTTCCGTGACACACAGCAATCTTACATTTCCTTCTCTGGGTATAAATTTCTTTATCCTTTTTTCTAACCGATTGGCATATTCTCTGCTCGGACACACCCTCACATAAACCGAATACTGCATCATAACAAATCCCTCCTGAATCAAATTCTTTCGAAAGATACGATATGATCTTCTTTCCTCATCAGTTTCAACCGGCAAATCAAACATGCACAACATTCTCATAATCTTATAATCCATCCAGTTCCTCTACGATAAATCCATCGATATCCGGGAATACAATATTCTCACATCTTTCCATAATCAAAGATGCAAATTGTTCCACATAATTTTCTATCATATTACACACAAACATCTTTTTATTTCTGTACAATATTTTCATATTTAAAATATTTACCAGCTGTCTTCTATGTTCTGCTGTAAAATACTCCTCATTTTTCATACTTTCATATGCAACAATATCTATCATCGGTCTCAAAGGCTCCATTAAATCATCCACAAGATTAAACCGGTTATACTCGTTTTTATGATGAATACCAATTTGTGTGTTTAATCCATACCCAACACACACTCTTGCAATATATCTTCGCAGTACCGCATACCCGTAATCTAATCCGCTGTTTAATAAAATATCCTCATTTCCTCTGGAAAAGGAAGTTCCCATTAAAAGATTAAAATATACTTTTGCAGCATGAGCCTCTCTGTTGCTTTGATCCCCATTGATTATTTCTGATGAAAATTCTTTAATCGCCCGGGTTCCTTCCTGATCACTTGTTAATCGTAAATACGCTTTAGACTGATTTTGAATTTTCACTGTTACAATATCTTTCCACAGTTGCTCATAGTATTCTTTGCTTTTTTCTATCTGATAACCGATCACTTTCGAGGCTCTGCTATGATTATCATATGAACTGTAATAGCCTGTTGGTAAATGTTTCTGATTGCATATCATTAACCCTATCCCCTGTTCAGACAACTGACACAAAAGCCTTGCCGAAAACATAGATGACAGATTGTCCAGAACAATCATTGAAATATCATCTAAAGGTATCCATATATCTTCTCCCTCTTTTGTAACAATAAGATTATTTAATTTTACTTTTATCGTTACTTCATTCTCAATCAATACAACCCTGAATGCCATATTCCCCCCTATAAGAAAAAAAGAAGCACCCGTCGGTGCTTCTGATTTCGGCATAAAGCCTTGTTTTAGTAGGTCTAAACAAATTACGTGACTGTAAAAATTTGTTTTCTACATTTTTTATTATATTCCTGCAAATATATTTTGTCAATCATATGATTAACAATATTTTGAGAATTCTTCCTTATTACATAAGTAGTAATTTCCTAAAATATCCATTCGATATTTTCTTATTCTCTTGGTTTTGCCAAGCCCAACTAATTTTCGATCATGCCCTTCATATTTCTCCCTGTCTATCGGTTTTGTCTCAATATAATTTTTTACTTTAGGCATTGTTCTTGACAAAAATCTTTCCCTGACTATTTTCCCATCCTTCTCATATTCAATAATATCATTTTTATAAAACGACAACTGAAATTCAAAGCCCAAAGACTCCAAATCACTTCTCTTCTGTCCCTGTTGAATCATTTTTTCCTTTACTAAATTTATTGCATATGCATCCTCATCAATGACATATTCCCCTTTTTGGCATTTTACATCCGACTGTTTTATCCCTACTAAATAATAGGTCTGTTCCTCTTTTTTATAGTAAACATCCATACGGTATGGAACCAGACTTTCAAGCACTACTTTCCTGCTGCCTTTCTCATACCCATATTTATGTGAAATATCAATGCAAGATCCAACTTCTCCATCTATATACTTTAATTTATCAATACGAGGTCCATTATGTTTCTTTGCATATTTCCTTACATAATCTCCAGTTTCTTTTTCGTACTGCACAAACGGATTCTTGGAATCCGAATAATCCTGCATGATCCGAACCAGATCCTCATATGTTTTCTTATCATTTTTATAGACCAATAACTTTTCTCTGTCACTCTCTTTTTCACTAAATGCAAGCTTTTTAAAAAGAGCAGCTCCCTCTTTTTTTCTGATATCCAGCTTATTTATTTTATAAATTTTTCCATCATAAACTCTTGTTCCACGAATCTTCTGATTGCAAAGGCCACGGTTTGATTTATGGTCAACATAATACCAGTATTTTACATTCTTTTCTGCCCTTGTAATTTCATTTCGAATATTACTCCACTTTTTTCTATAAAGGTATTGTTTATATACTTCGTCAGACATCTGATCTTTCCATTTTTCTGAATTTAAAATTTCTCCCGTCTCAAAATCAATGAATTCTCCCTGTAATTTTCGATACGCTTCATAACCTAATTGCGAAAATGCAATCAGCATGGCATCCACTGCGTGATGCGCATAACTTTTTTCCCGATCTTTATCCAGCTTCATATTCACACGCATCTGATGCGTATAGCTTCCCCGGATCACTTTTACCTTTGTACCCATTTCTTTTGCCCGAAAATATCCCTGTACCGTGTTCAGGACAACTCTCGCTGCATAACTTGTATCGTTAATATTTCGATTGATAAATCCACGTAATACATCTGCTTTCGTAATATCTTCGCTATATAGCAAATTCCTCACTTTCTTTTTTGAAAGTCCATACTCCTTTTTCTTTGATAAATCCATAACCAGAGCTTTATATTGTTCAAATGACCATTTACTATTGGTATGTGTCAAATAGTAGTATGGTGTCTGATTTCCTTTGTTCTGATTTTCTGTCCGATACACAAGAACCTTATTGCTTCTGGAATCGTCAAAAGAAATGGATCTCGGAATAATATGATCAATCTCAAACAGCTCCGAATGTTTAATCAAATCCTCCGGTTCAATTATCTTCCCGGAATATAAACATTTTCCATCCTGCTCATTCCACAATTTTAACTTTAAATTTAATTGCTTTTGCGAAGAGAAATCAGCCGATGAAGGTCTGATGTCATATACTGTAGCCAGTTTATTTTCAATATACTCCTGTTCTTTTTCGTTCTTTTTTTGCGTTTCTTTTTCCCACTTCTTTTGTTCGTCAGAATTGCGATCCCGTGGCATTTCAATTACCACTTCATCTAATGTTCCATACTTTTTCATAAGCGCGTTTAATATTTTAAAGGAAATACGAACAGATCTGCGGACTACAGGATTAAAAATATCCTCACTTGCCACATCTACTGGTATATACTTATTTTTTTCAAATTCATCTGTCTGTCCCTTCATAACGCCCATTTCTGTTAAGAGAGTCATTTGTTCTTTGGGCTGTCGGTACATTTCCGGAATCAGTTCATTCATTATTTTTAATGAAAATGAATGCCATTTGCTATATAATGTCCCATTTGTTTTCCTGAGAGAGATCAGACAATTTTTAATTTCTCCCGGCAATTCAAGTCTTGAATTATCAAACGCCTCCATCATAGCTTCTTTATCCGTATTAATTGTCAAAATATATCCGATTTCATCCAAATCATCCCTGGAAAATTCTTCTATATTCACATGAATAGCCGCAAGGGCTTTTCTCATTTTATTATAGACCTCAAATTTATGAAAAATTTCTTTCTCACTCTTATCAATTCTGGCACCATAAAATTCCTCAATTTTCTCTCCCATTGCATCGGCAATAATTTTGCGCATATTTATGGTATTGCTTGTCTTTACCTTATCAACAATTAGGTGCTTCTCATTTTCTTCAAGTTTTCTTCCATTTACCGTCAGATTATTTAAATCATTTAACAAGTTAAATTCCTGTGCAGTATAAGAAGCCGATGCAGCTCGCAATTCATCTTTGTATACACTGCATTTTCCGATTAATTTTTCAAAAATATTTTTTTCGGTAATATACTCCCCATTTTCCTTTAATCTTGTTGTGTATTTTCCATAGTCAGTTCTTGATTTTTCATTTCCCGGTCCTTCATAGTATTTTCTTTTTCTTGTAAAAATTTTTAAATATTTCTCGCAGAATTCATCTTCTATTTCCGCATGATATTTTTTCTGTGTGTCCAAAATCTGTTGAATTTCTTTCGTATAGGCTCCAATTGTAAACACATTACTCAGATCCAGCTTTTCTCCCTGATCATCTTCTATCTGTATCTGACCTCTGTATTTTCCGATATTTTCCAGCCTGTATTTTTGAATTTCACACGGAAAATTCTTTTCTAATTCTTTTGCATTCAATTTTAATCCATTTGCATATGCAGTTGATCCGCTAACAGAAGAATCTTCCACGTCCTCTAAATAAGATATTCCACGATGTTTCAAATAGCTATACAAAATCAAATATACTTCGTCCAAAGAAATACTTTCATAAAGTGCCTTTACTTTAAGTCCGACAATATCGTTTTTCTTCACCTGTGGAATAGCAAGTCCATGATATTCCCATAACTTTGTGAAATCATCTAATCTTGTTCGCTCTCTTCTTTTTAATCTCCTTGCCTGACGCATCCCTCTTCTCTCCTGATTATCGGTTGCAGATGCCTCCGGGAAAATATTTGATCCGGCTTCTATTACAGTTTCGGACGTTTTATCAATCACTGCATATCCAACTGAAGCAACACCTATATCTATGGCTACAATATACTGCATATTTTTTCTCCTTGTAATAAGATCTTCTTCCAAATGTAAAATTTTTTGTATTTATTTTATAATACCCCTTTTCATTTTATTTTTCAATATTTTGCTTTAATCTTCCTAAATAGTTTCAATTATTATTTTACAAAAATCCCACTGCATTCCTGTATTTGTACAGCTTATGCAGAGATATGCTTGTCTATGTCCCATGACGAACTGAATAGAGGACATATGGCAAAAAAATAGCCGTCCATGTCCCATAACGAACTAAATAGAGGACATATGATAAAAAAGTGCTCATTTATGTCCCATTAAACAGGTCCTGCGGGACTTTTTCATGCGCTTTTTATACATATGTCCTTTTGCCAACTTCTCCCGGGACTTTTTCATGCGCTTTTTATACATATGTCCTTTTACCAACTTCTCCCGGGATTTTTCAATGCACTTTTTCTACATATGTCCCTCCGGCAACTTTCACCGAGACTTTCTGGCTTACTTATTCTCTATATGTCCCCAAAACACAAGGAAACGCGCACGAAAAAGGGAATGTTCCACACACGGAAACATTCCCTCTTTCATTTATGTATTTATTTTTCCAGTTTTGTCAGTTCATTGCTGTCCACATCCGCCGCATGACTGCCCTCATTATGGCTTGCTGATCCGTTCTCGAACCACCATGCCACACCTGCGGCCAACACAACAACTGCTACTACAACTACGATAATGACTTTTTCTAACATGAAATTTTCCTCCTGAACTCTTTGAAAATGGTCGCTTATTTCAAAGAGTCAGAAGCTTTTTCCCCATCCTGCCAGTGTATGTATGCCATGATCCACGCATGGCTGCGCACAAATATGTTTTCGATACGGCAGGATGCCAGATAAATCCGGGTAGCATTCCCGGCAAATCCGCTTGCAAGTCCTGCCCACAAAATGATGTTGCGTTCTGCATTCAGCCGCGTGACCCGTGCACTGACGGTCAGACGCGCCTGTTCGGACTGTGTCAGTTCGGAACGTCCGAGGATATCAAGGAAGGAACCCTGCTGCCGCTCCATCGTATGTACCGCAAGATGATCCGGCTCCGCCTGCGTGATATCGTACATATTTTGCACACCATAGCTCTGCTGCACCGCAAAAAAACATATGACAACCGCCAAAAAGATGCCTACACACCGCATCCGGCTTTTTTGTATCCGCATGATTCCCTCCTTTCCCGGACATGCCCGTGTTATGTAATCATTCCATCACTACTTTGTCAGTCCAGCCTTCTTTCGAAGCAGGTGATACAGCCACCTGCCCTCGTCACTCAACTCACTTTTCTTGAAACCGCTGACTTTCGGACAGCTGCTTTTAATAATAGAAGAAGATTCCTGTTTGTTTGACAGATTCCACGCAATGTAGCTGACACCGTATTCATCCATCGTCTGTATCCAGCGGTCTGCCTCTTTTTTGTCAATGGCTCCGTTTCCGGAAGCATCACAGATTCCATATTCCGTGACAAATACCGGAAGTCCTTTGTTGATGGCTGCGGTCATTTTATTGCGCAGATCTGTTTTGTGTGTGGCTGCATAAAAATGCAGCGCATACATGATATTGTCCCCCTTGATCGGATCTGCTGCCGCCTGATCCACATCCTGTGACCAGGTCGGTGTTCCTACAACGATCACCGCCTTTTTGTCATTTTTGCGAATGGTGGAAATGACACTCCTGGCATAGGATTTGATCTCTTTCCAGCTTGTACCGTTATTCGGCTCATTGCAGATCTCATAAATCACATTGTTGTAACCCTTAAATTCCCTGGACATTTCCCTGAAAAAGGCCTTTGCTTCTTTCTTATGGGAATTCGGATTTCCATCGCTTAAGATATGCCAGTCCACGATCACATACATTTTATGTTTCTTTGCCAGCTTGACCCCTTTTTTAATCAGTTTCTTTAAATCACTGCGGTTCTTTGCATCTCCGCTGCAGTAGCCGTTATATTCTTCGGTATACATCGCCAGTCGCACGACATTTGCCCCCCATTTGTCATGCAGCTGGGCAAAACACTTGTCATTGACGTACTGCGGATACCAGCTCAGTCCATGTGTACTGACTCCGCGAAGCTGTACTTCATGCCCCTTTTTGTCCACAAGTTTTGTTCCTTTGACGTGCAGTCTGCCTGCCGATGCATCATAATACGTTGTTTTTGCTTCTGTCATTTGAAATCCCCCTGTCATACACAATCCAAGTGCAAACGCACACAGCAGTGCGAGTACACGCAGAACTTTTGTTTTTTTATGAAATAAATACATGTTTCATACCACCCTTCTCCAACGGGAACAGGCGGCTCCACGTTCCATTGAACCGCTGCAACATTCTTAATCAATCGCTGTAACCTTGTAATCTTTCTCTTCTACTGTTTTCTTTAATACATCATCTGCCACTTCCGAGGACAAGGTCACAACAGCAGTGCCAGCCTCATGGCTGACTTCTGCGGATGTCACCTCCGGAAGTGCCTCAAGTGCTTTCTTTACCGTTGCCTCACAGTGTCCACACATCATTCCTTCAATATGCATTGTCTTTGTCATTGCTTTTTCCTCTCTTTCGCTTGTTTTTATTTCTATCGGTTCTGCTGCCGGTGCAGCATCTTTATTTGCTTTTCCATGTACGGAAAACAGGTTCAGCCGTAATGCGTTGGTCACGACACAAAAGCTGGATAAGCTCATGGCTGCCGCGCCAAACATTGGATTTAATTTCCACCCAAATATAGGATACCACACTCCGGCTGCAAGTGGAATCCCTATTACATTATAAAAGAATGCCCAGAACAGATTTTCATGGATGTTCCGCAGCGTTGCCCGGCTTAGGCGGATGGCCGCCGGAACATCCCGCAGACGGCTCTTAACCAGGACAACGGATGCCGCATCGATTGCCACATCGGTTCCGGCACCGATGGCGATTCCGGTATCTGCTCGTGTCAGTGCCGGGGCATCGTTGATTCCGTCTCCGACCATGGCTACTTTGCCCTGTTCCCTGAGTGAACGGATCACACTTTCTTTGCCATCCGGGAGAACACCTGCGATGACATCATCAACACCGGCCTGTGCACCGATCGCTCTTGCGGTGCGTTCATTATCACCGGTCAGCATGACAACACGGATTCCCATATTCTGGAGTTCTTTGACCGCCTGTGGGCTGTCTTCTTTGATAACATCGGCAACAGCGATAATGCCGACCAGTTTACCATTCCGGGCAAAAAGCAGGGGCGTTTTTCCTTCTTCTGCAAGTTTTTCTGCCTTCTGGGAAAGGGTGGCAGGAACGTTTATCTGGCTGCTGATGAATTTCATGCTTCCACCGATCAGAGTTTCCTGTTCGAGCACTGCAGAGAGTCCGTTTCCGGGAAGGGCATGGAAATCAGTAACCTCCGGCGCTGTAAGATGTTGTTCTTCAGCATGTTTGAGAATCGCTTTCGCGAGCGGATGTTCACTTTTTTTCTCCAGGGCAAATGCCATGGTGAGGAGTTCCTGTTCGGAGATCCCGTCTGCAGGGAGCAGATCAGTAACTTCCGGCTGGCCGCTGGTGATTGTACCGGTCTTGTCCAGGGCAACGATCTGAACCTTGCCGGCCTCTTCAAGAGAAACGGCAGTTTTGAACAGGATACCATTTCTGGCCCCCATTCCGTTGCCGACCATGATCGCTACCGGAGTGGCAAGTCCGAGAGCACATGGACAACTGATAACGAGAACGGAGATACCGCGGGCAAGAGCATAGCCAAATTCATGTCCGGTCAGAAGCCAGATGATCGTGGTAACGATTGCAATCGTAATAACTGCCGGAACAAAAATACCGGAAACACGGTCTGCGATCTTGGCGATCGGAGCTTTGGTAGCGGCAGCATCACTTACCATTTTGATGATCTGGGAGAGAGTGGTGTCTTCGCCGACACGGGTTGCTTCGCATTTGATAAATCCGGACTGGTTGACGGTTGCGGCGGAAACAAGATCTCCGGCTGCTTTGTCAACAGGGATGCTTTCGCCGGTAAGGGCAGATTCATTGACGGCGCTGGTTCCTTCAATGATCACACCATCGACCGGGATATTTTCACCAGGACGTACGACAAAGATATCACCCTTGTGAACCTGTTCGATCGGAACGGTTACTTCCTGATCGCTTCTAAGAACAATGGCGGTTTTGGGGGCAAGTTTCATGAGGCTCTTAAGAGCATCGGTCGTTTTTCCCTTGGAACGTGCTTCGAGCATTTTTCCAACAGTGATCAGCGTCAGGATCATTGCGGCAGACTCGAAATAAAATTCCATCATGTAGTTCATAACGGCAGCGGAATCACCGTCTACCTGTGCTCTTGTCATGGCAAAAAGTGCGTAGACACTCCATATAAATGAGGCCATGGAGCCGAGTGCAACCAGTGTGTCCATATTGGGGGCACGGTGCCACAGACTCTTAAATCCGCTGATGAAGAATTTCTGGTTGATGACCATGACGATTCCGGCAAGCAGAAGCTGGACAAGTCCCATGGCAACGTGGTTATCGTTAAAAAATGCCGGGAGTGGCCAGCCCCACATCATGTGTCCCATGGAGAAGTACATCAGAACGAGTAAAAATCCGATGGAAGCGATCAGGCGGCGTTTGAGAACCGGTGTCTCGTGATCTTCCAGGGCTTCCTCGGCTTCAGACATGGAAACCTGTTCTTTATTTGCACTCTTGAGTGATGCGCCGTAACCTGCCTGCTCTACGGCAGTGATGATGTCATGAGAGGATGCGGTTCCTTCAACTCCCATAGAATTTGTCAGAAGGCTGACCGAGCAGGATGTAACTCCCGGCACTTTGGATACGGCCTTCTCCACACGGGAACTGCAGGCAGCGCAGCTCATGCCGGTGACGTTGTATTGTTCCATTGTATTACCTCCTATTTCATTAGCTTCTGCAGAGTTGCAACCAGCTCATCGATGGTTTCATCTTTACCTTCGCGGATATCACGAGCCACACAGGTACGGATATGATTCGCGAGAAGTTCTTTGTTAAAAGAATTGACGGCGGCATTAACGGCGGCTGACTGAATGAGGATATCGTTGCAGTAAGCATCGTTTTCCAACATTCCTATGATTCCCCGGATCTGCCCTTCGATACGTTTCAGACGGTTGATGAGTTTCTTGCGGTCAGCTTCTGAACGGTCGGTGTGCCTGGTACAGCAGCAGGCAGGAGCGGATGGGGTGGCATTATCATTGCTGCAACAAGATTTTTCCTGAGTAGCTGCTTGTTCCTTTATAATTTCTTCTGTCTTTGTAGAGGAACTGGCATTAAAGTTATTATGATCCATAAGCAAACTTCCTTTCGTTCGAGATTTATTATATCAGATGTGAGATGACTCCCACCTCGCAGCAAGAATGTCGATGGCATTCCTGAATTGCATACCCCACAGGGGTATATTTACTATACTTGTAATATATACCCCATGAGGGTATGTGTCAAGGGGAAATATAAAAAAAGAGGGATATCAGGGAATTATACCCCGATAACCCTCTTGCTGATAAGCAAGGATACCCCGGCGGTCAGCGCTTCCGCAATCCAGAAAGCGTTCCATACTCCGACGGCTCCGAAGAAATGACTCAAAATAAAAGCGGCCGGAAGGATAATGACCAGGTACCTGCAGAGAGAGACGATCAATGAGGCAGTTCCTCTGCCAAGTCCCTCCAGTGCACCACATGCTGTGACGGATACAGAAGAGATCAGGAAACCTGCACAGATGATTCGGAGTGCTGTTTTGCCTGCGGCAATTGTTTGAGGATTTGTGGTAAACATGCCGATCAGCTGTCCCGGAATTGTCAGGCAGATGATTGTTCCGATCAACATGATCACACCACTCATGCCAAGTGTGACGAAGTAGATTTTTTTTACACGTTTATGTTCACCGGCACCATAGTTGTATCCGATGACCGGGCGCATGCCCTGTACAATCCCGCTTGCCGGAAGATACAGGAAAGTCTGCAGTTTGTAGTAAATTCCCAGAATCACCACATAACTCTGGGAATAGGCTGCCAGAAGTCCATTCAGTGCAGAAACCAGGACAGAAGGAAGTGCAAGATTCAGTGCTCCCGGGATACCGACAGAGTATAATCTTGCTGCCAGAGCCATGTCCGGATGGAGATGTCTGCGGCTGAGTTTTACCTGGATTGGCTGCATTTTGTAAATGATCAGATAGAAAACAAGATTGAATAACTGACCAAGTCCGGTTGCCAGTGCAGCGCCTTCAATACCCAGTGCCGGGAACGGACCAAGGCCAAAGATCAGCAGCGGATCAAGAATGATATTGGAAACACAGCCGACCAGAAGCCCGATCATCGTAATCTTCATTTTGCCAACGCCCTGGAAGATCTTTTCGTAAGCAAGGTTAAGCGTATTTATCGTTGCAAACAGAAAAACAATTGTAGAATAACGGATTCCAAGGTCAATGACATCTGCATCACCAGTAAAAAGTGCCAGAAATCCAGGCATCACAAGGATACAACCGATTGTCAGAATTACACCATGCAGACCGGACAATGCAAGCCCGTGTGTGGCTGCTTTGCTGGCAGTCTCTCTGTTTCCGGCACCAAGACAGATGGCAATCTGTGAACTGATACCAATTCCAAAACCAATCGCAATCGCATTGGCGAAGTTTTGGACAGGAAAAACAAGCGACAGCGCGGTCATGGCATTTTCACTGATCTGTGCGACAAAGAAACTGTCCACGATATTGTACAGAGAATTTACGAGCATCGAAATGACCATTGGCAGGGCCATGGACATGATCAGCGGAAAGACCGGCTTTTCTTTCATAAATGTGTCGTTCATAGAAACTCCTTTCAAATAAAAACATCTGCAAGTGCCGGTATTTCTGAAAAATCTGTATCGGCGGAGCAGACATAAAAAAACGCCGCACAACTACCGCAATGGGTAATTGTGTGGCGAAAAATGGTTGGACCAGAAAAATCCACACTATGTTTTGGAAATTAAAATGGTTGTAAACATGAAAGAACAAAATCGTTGTTTACAGACACAGATTGTAGCATATAAATAAGAAGAACGTCAATAAGAAGATTGTACAAAAAGGAGATATCCGACCTCATTTGGATGGTCAGGTATCTCCTTCCGTCAAATCTCCAGATCATCGGCATTGGCCATGTATGTCTGTGTATACAGAACGACCGTGTCACCTTCAAGTAAAGTCAGATTTCCGCTTGGGATGATTATTTTCTTATTGCGTTTGACCAGAACAATGATGGAATGCCGGGAAATATCCAGATCACGGATCTTCTGATTCGTCCATGGATTTCGCTGCTGGAGGGTGATCTCTTTTAACTTGATATGATCTTTGTCCTGGAAGGATTCCGCGCCAATGACCATGACATCGCCGGCTTTCAGAACTGTGTCTCCTTTGGGAACAAGTATACGATGATCGCGTTGAATGACTGCGATGATGATCCTTTGTGGCAGATGCAGATCTGCGATACGGTGATCTGTCCAGTCATCATGTTTGTCCAGTCGAATCCGGATAAAATGCACATCCTCTTCCTGACCGTATTCTCCGATACGTTTCAGCCTTGAATACTGATCAACAAATCCGGCAGAAATAATACCGGTGGGGATGGCAACCATACCAACACCAAGAAAAGCAATAAAAATTCCGAAAATTTTTCCCATTGTGGTGACCGGATAAATATCACCATATCCTACAGTCAACAGAGTGGAGGCTGCCCACCAGATCCCGGAAAATGCATTTGTAAAAACTTCCGGCTGTGCTTTATTTTCCAGACTGTACATGCAGAGGCTGGAGGAGATCATCAGAATCAGAATGATAAAAACAGAAGACAGCAGCTGTTGCTTTTTGCCGACAATAACTTCTGTGATGACATTCAGTGAATCATAATATGCATTGATCCGGAACAGCCGGAAGATTCGGATGATCCTGAGCATACGGAATGCGACAGCTCCGGATGGAAAGAAGAATGGCATATAATAAGGAATAAATGACAACATATCAACGATTCCGGAAAAAGAAGTAAGGTATTTCCAGATCGCCCGCGGTTCCGAAACATCCGGGTACAGATATTTGGCAGTGAATACGCGCAGCAGAAAATCGATGGCAAAAAAAGCTACCGTCAGCCGCTCCAGAGTCAGCAGCAGCGGGCCGTATTTTAATTCCATGTTGTCAAAAGTATACATGATACTGACGGTCAGATTCAGCAGAATCGTAAATGTATTAAAAAAGTCATAGCCCCAGCACCAGGCATCATAGTTGGAGCCGATTTCTATGAGTTCAAAGAGTCGTTTGCGGCGCTTTTCCCATACAGAATTGTTCATGCATAAAGCCTCCAGGGTAAAATAAAAACTACTTTTATCTTACAGGAAATGCAGAGAACCGTCAACGGAAGGTGAAAATATTGTATACAGTGTGAACGGAGTGAACAGTAACCTTCTTGCGGGGATTTCTCTGGTGTGCTACACTAAAGTGAAATCTAAGGGAAAGGAAAAAATAATGAAAACACTTCTTACATTACAGCTTACGATCTTTCTGCTTGTAGCTGTAGGATTTTTAATGAAAAAAATACATATCATCGGACCGCAGGGACAAAAAAACATCAATGACCTTGTTATTTATCTGATCCTGCCGTGCAACATCCTTCATGCATTTACACAGAGTGCGGCAGATGGAAATTTTATAAAATATCTGGAAATCCTTCTTATATCTATAGGCATCCAGGTATTCTGTGTTATTTATGGAAAAGTGATGTTCCGCAAAGAACCGGAGGGACGATATAAATGTCTGCAGTATGGAACTATCTGTTCAAATGCGGGCTTCCTTGGAAATCCGATTGCGGAGGGAATTTATGGTGCAGAAGGTCTGGTGCTTGCCAGCGTTTATCTGATCCCACAGAGAATCATGATGTGGTCCTCCGGACTGGCTGTTTTTTCCGGAACCAGTGACAAAAAGAAAACTTTGAAAAAGGTTATGACACATCCGTGCATCCTGGCATGTGTTCTCGGAATTATTCTGATGGTTACGGGACTTCCACTGCCACTTGGACTTGACGGTGCAGTAACGGCAGTTGGGAACTGCAACACCGCAATGTCTATGATGGTCATTGGTATGATCCTTGCTGACATTGATTTCAAAGATTTCTGGGACTGGACAGTCGTGAAATATACTGTTCACAGACTGGTCGTTATTCCGGCGTTCGTTTATATTGTATGCAGTTTCCTGCCATTGAATAAAACAGTTCTTGGTCTTTGTGTGCTTCTGGCAGCGATGCCGGCGGGTGCGACAACCAGTATCCTCGCAGAAAAATATCAGGTGGATTCACCGTTTGCAACGAAGATGGTTATCTTTTCCACGCTGCTGTCATTGCCGACGATCTGTCTGTGGAGTATCTTCCTGCAGTAGGAGAGAATTTGTAATAATACATAGCGTTCTATATATGTATGTGTTAGAATAGAACAAAAGGGAGAGGCAGGTGATATTGTGGGTGGAAAAGTGCTGGAATTACAGACTGATAAAGCACTGCAGGAAGGCAAGGAAATCGGCAAGGAAATTGGAGAGAAAATTGGTGAAATAAAGGGCATTTGTGAAACGGCACAAGAATTTGGTGGTTCTAAGGAATCGCTGAAAAAAAAGCTGATTGAAAAGTTTAATCTTACAGAAGCAGAAGCCCAGAGTTACATCGACAAATACTGGAAAGAATAGAACAAAAGATAGATGTAGAAAATAAATACAGAAAAGAAATTAGAAAGCTTCAGAGCTCGAAATTTAGAGCCCTGAGGCTTTCTTTGCGTATAGAATTATTTTTTTGCTGTTTTGAAATCTTCCATTTCTTTGGGATAGGAAATTTATAGATATTACATATCCCAGAATGTGTTCTAACAGGATATTTGATATGTTATAACGATTGACATGAGATAATTAATATCCTATAATCAGTAAATGAAAGTCATACAATATCCGATTTTCGAGTCAGAGGTGCTATTTGATGGAAAAAATGCCGTACTATGCGATCACAGTCAGGAGATACAATATCCTGTTTCGACATACAGAGTGGTTCCAGAAAACCCAGGACCTCTACAATGAAATCCTGCTTTTTTATTACCAGCTCTATCTGGAATCCTTTACAGATGAGCAGCCCGGCACACAGGAAGCACTCCGCATCCTGGAGAAGCTGACGATCGTTGGCCGAGATAAGCAGCCGGTACCGAATCCCCTTCCGTGGAAAAAGGTTCCCCTCTATTTTCGAAGAGCGGCGATCAACACAGCCACGGCAGCAGCCAAAAGTTATCTGGCAAGAGATAAGCAGGAACAGCCTACCGGGGCTTTCACAGAATCGGTGACATTCTATAAGGGAATGTATCGGGACTTTCAGGGAAATACGATTTCTTTAAAGCTCTGGGATGGAGAAGGATGGCAGTGGTCCAGACTGCGTCTCCGCGGAAATACAGTTCCGGAAGAAGGACAGATGATGTCACCGGCACTGGTTCTGAAGAAAGACCACGCGGAACTTCATATCCCATGGAAAATACCAGTGGCAGACGGGCGTGGTGCCCGTGAACGAATTACAGCAGAAAATAAAATCTGTTCCACAATCTTTACCGGTCAGGACGCATGCACAGTGTGCTGCATTCTCGATTCTTCCGGAAAACGAGAGAGTTCCTTCTATATAAAAGGGGGCAGAGAATACGCGAATGCCAGCCGGCAGATTTACGACCGGATCAAACGATCCGAAGACGTTCAGGGTGGCGGCGGCAATGCCAAAGCAAATTACCGATACTGGAAAAAACTGAAAAATCTGCATGAGCATTATGCACATCAGATCAGCAGACAGATCATTGATTATTGCAAAATTCAGAATGCCAGCATTCTGGTCCTGCCGGAATACAACAAAGACTATGGAAATATCATTCTGGCAAGCGTCGGAAAAAATTCCCCACTTCGACTCGTTCCGTCCATCCGAGAAAAACTGAAATACAAGGCATGGCAGGAAGGCATCGTCGTTCTGGAGGTTCAACAGCATAATATCAATTCTGTGTGCAGCCAGTGCGGAGCCAAAATCCGCCGAAAAGGAGCCGACTTCCAGTGTGTCAACGGTCATCGCGGCAGCAGATATCTGAATATGGCACAGAACCTTGGACAGAAATGCCTGGATAGCTTTAAAGAGAATAAGAAAGATAACTAAAGGAAAAATCGGTGAGAGATTCGCTGTTTTCATATGCGTGAGAGATCACAAAGAGAGCCGCATCTATAAGGTGCCGCTTTCGGGCTGAGTACCGCCCGCCGGAGTCCACGAGGATCCCGCAAAGACAGTGACTTCCGAAGGAAGCCGCGAGAGTACTCGAAGTTATAAAAAAGAAAAGGAAAACATAACAATCTGAAAATTCTGAATGGAAGTTGAGAATGAAAAAGAAAAATACAGAACAGAAAAATGGATAGATTTGTGTTAGCCTGCTGAGCCCGAGAGGGGCGAGGCGGGCTATTAGTGTGAGTAAAAGATTGACATAATCAAGAAAAATTTTTTTGTTTTGAGGAAAAAGGAAAGAGATTAACGACACAGATGAAAAAAACAAATTCAGGAAAAACCAATTTGCCAAATATTCGATGGATGCTTGTAGGGTATGACCTGATTGTGTATGTAGTGGCAGCAGTTATACTTTTAGGAATTTATAGAGGCATGGACAAGCTGACGCCTGTAGGAATGTTTCAGCAGATCTCTATATCTTTAATATGTATTTTTGGAGCACGATTCGTAGGAAAAATCTACGGACAGGTGTGGAGATACGGAGGGATTCAGTGCTATATCCGATTGCTATTCACTGATGCGATTGCTTTTCTAGCATATCTTTGTATAGAGATTTTGCTTCCGGTTCAAAGGATTACATTTGCCAGAATGCTTTCATTAGGCTGCATAAACCTCTTGGGAGCATTGGCGCTTCGCATGATGTATCGATATGCATACAAGTGTGGAAATAAGGAAACAACAAGAGGAAAAATCCTTTCTAAGTTATTACATATATTTTCCGGTATAGAAGCAGAAAGTGAAAAAGAAGTTCATAAGATTAAAGTTGCAATTATCGGCGCCGGCCGTGTAGGAGTAAGTCTGGCAGAGGAGCTTTTGAACAATAAGGAAGCAGCTTATGTTCCAAGATGTTTTATAGATATCAATAAAGAAAAGGTTGGACGTGAGATTCATGGAATTCCTGTCTGGTCAGAAGATGAAGCAACGTTTAATAAATTAGGAATCTTTGAGGTTCAGGAAATTATTTTTGCGATTCCGGCAATGGAAGCTGATAAGAAAAAAGCTCTTTATGAATATTACAAAAAGGCTGGTTATAAAGTAAAAGTTTATGATTATCCGACGATGTATACAGCAGGTGGAAAGAGACACCTCAGAGAATTTGATATTGAAGAACTTTTGTTTAGAAAGCCATTAGTAGTTTCCGATGAGAGAACAAATGATTACTACAAAGATAAGGTAGTGCTTATCACAGGTGGCGGTGGTTCTATCGGATCAGAACTTTGCAGACAGCTGGCAAAGATGAAGCCAAAGAAGATCATTATTCTGGATATTTATGAGAATGGGGCATATGACGTTCAGCAGGAATTAAAGATTGCATACGGAAACAGCCTGGACCTGCAGATCGAAATTTGTTCTATTACCCATAAGAAAGCACTTGAGAAAGTTTTTGAAAAATATCATCCGCAGATTATTATCAATGCGGCTGCTCATAAGCATGTTCCACTAATGGAACATAACTGTGTGGAAGCAATCTACAACAATGTATTCGGAACACGAAATCTTGTGGAACTGTGCGAAAAGTATGAGGCAGAACGATTCATGATGGTTTCTACCGATAAGGCAGTAAATCCTACGAACGTGATGGGCGCGACCAAGAGAATGTGCGAAATGATCGTGCAGAGTGCAAGCACTCATGGAAAAGTAAAGTACAGTGCTACACGATTTGGAAATGTGCTTGGCAGTGCAGGGTCCGTTATTCCGCTGTTCAAACGTCAGATTGCAAATGGCGGTCCGGTTACTGTTACAGATAAGAGAATCATCAGATATTTTATGACAATTCCGGAAGCTTCACAACTTGTTCTTCAGAGTGGTGCGATTGCAAATAATGGAGAGTTGTTTGTTTTAGATATGGGACAGCCGGTTAAGATTATGGATCTGGCTGAAAATATGATTCGTTTATCTGGAGTTCAGGGAATTGAAATTGTTGAAACCGGATTAAGACCAGGAGAAAAGTTATACGAGGAACTTTTGGTTAAGACAGAAGAGCTGGATAAGACCGATAACAGTATGATCTTTATTGAAAGAGATACTGCATTATGCGAAGAAGAAATAGACAAACGGCTTGCGTTGTTACAGGAAGCTTGTGACAGAGGGGACAACGATCTGGCACGGGAAGCATTAAAGAAAGTGGTGCCGACGTTTAAAAAGCCGGAAGAGGTAAATGCCTCACACAGTTGTGTATAAAAATATAAATCATAAAAGGACAGAAGAAGATGTTTAGTAGAAAAAATGACTTTAAACCATTTGAGAAGAAAGTGTGGCTCGCATCCCCAACTATGCATGATGGTGCAGAAATGGAATATGTAAAAGAAGCTTATGACACAAACTGGATGTCTACAGTAGGTGCCAACATTAATGAAGTTGAGAAAATTGCAGCAGAAAAAGCCGGTGTGAAATATGCAGTAGCTTTATCCTGCTGTACGGCAGCCCTTCATCTCTGCGTTAAGTTTGCCGGAGAACAGCTTTACGGAAAACCAGAGATTGGTCATGGTGCAGTAGAAGGAAAAAGAGTTTTCTGCAGCGATATGACTTTTGATGCAACACTGAATCCTGTTGTTTATGAAGGTGGAATTCCAGTTTTTATTGATACGGAAAGAGATTCCTGGAATATGGATCCAGTAGCACTGGAAAAAGCTTTTGAGATGTATCCGGAAGTAAAACTGGTTGTTTCTGCTGAACTTTATGGTTTCGCTGGAGATATCAAGAAAATTAAAGAAATCTGTGAAAAACATGGTGCTCTTCTTATTGAAGATGCAGCGGAAGCTATGGGAGCAACCTGGGATGGAAAACAGTGTGGATCTTATGGAGATTATGCAGCGGTATCTTATAACGGAAACAAGATCATCACAGGTAGTTCAGGTGGATGTCTGCTGACAAATGACTTGGAAGTTGCAAACAAAGCCAGAAAATGGTCCACACAGGCAAGGGAAGCAGCGGCATGGTATCAGCATGAAGAGGTTGGCTATAACTATAGAATGTCAAATGTTATTGCAGGTGTTATTCGTGGTCAGTATGACTATCTGGAAGAACACATTGCACAGAAAAAGGCAGTGTACGAAAGATATAAAGAAGGTCTTAAAGATCTTCCGATTCAGATGAATCCATTTGATGAAGAAAGATGTGTACCGAACTACTGGCTCAGTGCATTGATTATTGATAAAGATGCAATGTGTAAACAGGTACGTAGTGGTACAGAAGCAATCTATATTCCGGAAAAAGGAAAAAGCTGTCCGACAGAGATTCTGGAAGTAATTTCCAGTATCAATGCAGAAGGAAGACCTATTTGGAAACCGATGCATATGCAGCCAATGTACAGAATGAATGAATTTGTAACAGTGTCTGGATCTGGAAGAGCAAAAACAAACGCATATATAGAGGGTGGAATTGAAGACGTTGGCGCAGATATCTTCCAGAGAGGTGTTTGTTTGCCGAGTGATAACAAGATGACGGCGGAGCAGCAAGATAGGATTATTGAAGTGATAAAAGCTTGTTTTGAGTAAATCTGATAGGAAATAAGAGGAGAATGTTGTGTCCAAAAAGAAGATTTTAGCTATTTTAACAGGTACAGCGACTGTGGCAACAGTAATTGCTACGTATGAAGCAAAGAAAAAAGCAGAAAAAACTACATATGAAGCAAATCTTATTAAACCCATAAAAAAAAGGAAAAGAGGAGTTTATGAGAAGTATATAAAAAGAGCTCTTGATGTTATTTGTGCGACTGGAGCAATTGTAGTGTTCAGTCCTGTTTATCTTGGAGTAGCTGTATTAGTGAAACTTAAGCTTGGATCGCCTGTCCTTTTTACACAAGATCGCCCTGGATTAATAGGAAAAGATGGCAGAGAGACAGTATTCAAGATGTACAAATTTCGAACTATGACAGATGAACGAGACGAAAATGGAGAACTACTTCCGGATGAAGCAAGACTTACTAAGTTTGGAAAATGGTTGAGAAATACGAGTTTGGACGAACTTCCAGAGGCATTTAATATTCTCAATGGAACGATGTCTGTTATTGGTCCACGTCCACAGCTTGTTCGAGACATGGTATTTATGACTGATGAACAAAGACTGAGGCATACTGCAAAGCCGGGACTCAGTGGTCTGGCTCAGGTAAATGGGCGTAATACAATCAGCTGGGAAGATAAGCTTGAGTGGGATTTGAAATATATAAGAAATATTAGTCTGGCAGAAGATATTAAAATTATTTTGGCTACAGTTAAAAAAGCATTTATTAAACAAGAAGGTATTACTCAGGATGATATGGCAACGGCGGAAGATTTTGGAGATTATCTGTTGAGAAACGGAAAAATTGATGAAAAAGCTTATGGTCAAAAGCAAGAACAGGCGAAAAAAATTTTAAGTGGTGAAGATGAAATTAGAAGAGAATTAGGTTTAGTTTCTATTATTATGCCTTCTTATAATACCGCAGCATATATAAAAGAATCTATTCAATCTGTTTTAAATCAGACATATACGAATTGGGAACTAATCATTGTAGATGATTGTTCGACGGATAGCACAGATGAAGTATTAGAAACTATCAAAGATTCGCGAATTAGATATTTTAAGAATGATAAAAATTCAGGTGCTGCAGTAAGTCGAAATAAAGCATTGCGTGAGGCTAAAGGTCAATGGATTGCTTTTCTTGATTCAGATGATTTGTGGATGCCAGAAAAATTGGAAAAACAAATTTATTTTATGGAATCCAACGGATATGCTTTTTCTTACACAAATTATGAAGAAATAGATATTGAGGGAAACAAAACAGGTATAAGAGTAACAGGACCGAAGAAGATTACGAAAACAGGAATGTTCAATTATTGCTGGCCGGGGTGTCTTACAGTTATGTACGATGCGATGAAAGTGGGAATTATTCAGATTGAAGATATTAAGAAAAATAACGATTATGCAATGTGGCTCAAAGTATGTAAAAAAGCAAATGGTTTTCTTTTAGATGAATGTCTGGCTTTTTATAGAAAAGGTAGAGTAGGTAGTGTGAGCACACATAGCATAAAAACCATGATTCTGTGGCATTACAAACTTTATCATGATGCTGAAAATATGGGAGTCATAAAAAGTTTGTTTAATACAGGAAGAAATCTAATATTTGGTTTTTATAAAAAGTGTAAATATGTGAGTAAAGAAAATGATTAAATTTTAGGAGTTTCGATGTTGATTATCTGAAAAATGTAATGAAATCAAAAGAACGTTTGTTTTTGTCAAAGCGTGTGTAATAGTCTGAGGACAAAATTATTCTTTATCGGAACGTATAAAAAATATATAGGTAATATGAGTTGGTGATTATATGAATAAAGAAAGAGGAGCATTTATTACGTTTCATAGACCAAAATTAAAATTACAAAAGCTAACGATTTATAAATGTTTTATGTCAATATGGTTTGTTTTGTTATGCAGACCGATTAGTATATATTATTTTTCGCAAGAAGGAAGTCTAAATTCTATTTATACTTGGATATCAAGAATACTAGCGATTATAGCAATTATATTAATTGTAATATATAGAAATAGAAGAGATTCTATTATTAATTGGATTGTGATATTATCTCTAAGTTTATTGACTGCAACCATAATAGAAAATGGAGCATTAAGACGTTATTTTACACTATTTTATCCAGTAATAGCTTTGTGTTGTTTGGTGACAGTACAGTTACGAAATGAAAAGAAAATGACAGAATTTATTAATGCAATATCTAATTTGTTTTTTGTACTTTGTTTATTAAATTTAGTATGTATTTTATATAATTCACAATTGTTTGGAATGGATACATATTTAATTGGAATAAAGAATCAAATTGGATATGCATTAAATATAGGATTATTGTTAGTGTATATGGATGCATACATTAGAAGAGATAAATTTAAATTACATGTGTATATATGTATATATTTTTTGACTGTAGTAAAAGTAGCATCGTCTTCTAGTTTTATAGGTGCAAGTATTATTCTGTTATATTTTTTAGTCCCATTTATAAGAAAAATGATATTAAAAATAGATTTTAGAATAATGCTTATTGGTTACATTTTCCTATTTGTGGGAATTGTATTTTTTAGTACAGTGGTGTTGAATCTTGAGCCTGTTAAGTTTTTTATAGAAGACATTCTTGGAAAGAATGTTACATTAACTAATAGAACAGTAATTTGGGTAAAAGTAATATCTGGCATTATTCAAAAACCGTTTTTAGGTCATGGCATTCAGGAAAGCTCGAATCTATTTTATATACATATTGATTTTTGGAATCGTGTAGCAGTAGATGGAACGTATAGTGCCCATAATCAAATTTTACAAACTCTTTATGAGGGGGGGACAATTGCAATTGCTTTAATTTTCTCGTTACTGTGGCATGTTGGTAAGGAAATAAAAGAATGTAGTAACGATAATATTAGTTCAATATGTAAATTAATGTTAATTGTAACATTAGTAATGATGTTAGCTGAAAGTCCAGGATTAGATAGTTTGTTAATAATTGTTACATTGGTGTCTGTGTTTGTGAAAAAGATGAAAATTGAGGGATGATAAATTAAATGGAAAAAGATAAGGTGTCAGTTGTTGTTCCGATTTATAATGTTGAAAATTATTTGGAAGAGTGTATAGAATCAATATTAAACCAAACATATTCCAATATAGAGGTGATTTTGATAGATGATGGTTCAACAGATGGTAGTGGAGCTTTGTGTGATGAGTATAAGAAAAAAGATAAAAGAATATATGTGTTGCACAAAAAAAATGGGGGATTATCAGATGCTCGTAACATGGGGATAGATAATGCAAAAGGAGAGTATATTACCTTTGTAGATAGTGACGATATAATTGCTCGTGATATGATTGAATATTTACTTTGTTTGCTTAATACATATAAAGCAGATATGGCAGTTTGTCAGTGCGATTATGTTGATGAAAACAGCAAGTTGATAAAAAATATATCTAATGTGAAAAAGACATGTGTATCTGGAATAGAAGAGTGTTTAAAAACATTATTAGTTGACTCTGGATTAAATACTGTGGCATGGGGAAAAATCTATAAAACAGATTATTTTAAAAATGTGCGATATCCGATAGGAAAATATCACGAAGATATTTATACGACATATAAACTTGTTGAAAAATGTGACAAAATTGTAATTGGAAGTGAACATAAATATTTATATAGAAAACGAATGAGTAGTATTTCAAGACATCAATTTTCGAGTAAACATTTAGATGCAATAGAAGGTGCGGAAGAACGTGCGGAATATATTGGAAGAAAATATAAAGGATTAAAAAAAATTGTTCAAGCAACGATTATAAGTGCAGCCAATCATTGTACTTTGAAAATGATTCAGGAAAGATGTATGAATATAACATATATTCGATTGTTACAAAAAAAATATAGGAAATATGTGAAGAGTTATATATTTGGATCAACATCGTTAAAAAATAAATTACTTACTATAAGTGCTGTTATTAACCTAAAAGTAGTAATTCGAGTAGGAATAATTTTATCTGAGAACAAGCGAATTTCAAGTTGGATACAAGGTAAATTTGAATAATATTAAATGATTTGAAAGGTTATTATGGAATATATTTTTGCAAAATTTTATGAAAAATTTCCTTTTGTTCATAATGCTATAAATAGACGATATAGGAAAAGATTGAAGAATACAAACGTAACATTAATTACAAGTAATTGTGCGGGTGGAATAATCTATCATTGGTTAGGATTAAAGTTTAATAGTCCATTTATAAATTTATGGTTAACAAATGATGATTATATAAGAGCATTGGAAAATTTTGATGATTTTATAAACACGCCTATTTTAGAATGCAAGACAGAAAATGTTGATTATCCCGTTGGTATAGGATGGGGTGGAATAAAAATATATTTTATGCACTATGACACATTTGAAAATGCTTACAGTAAATGGAAAGAACGTATTAAACGTATTCATAGAGAAAATATGTGTGTATGGTTTACAAATTGGAGTGGTGATGAAAGTATTCTAGAGAGATTTGATAAATTACCATTTAAAAATAAAATAATTTTTGTTAATAAAAATTATACAGAATATAAATCAAGTATTTATTTACCAGGATTCGAGAAAAAATCTGGAGTGGGTCAAATCTGGAAGACAAAGAATATAGTTGGAAAAAGATATATAGATCAGTTTGATTTTGTAGAATACTTAAACAATGTGTGAAGGGGATAACAATTGTGGAAAATAGAAATACTAAAATTCCTAAAATTATTCATTATTGCTGGTTTGGAAATAAGCAATTGTCAGAAATGGCAAAAAAGTGTATTGCAAGTTGGAAAAAACAATGTCCAGATTATAAAATTATTGAATGGAACGAAAAGAACTTTGATATAAATTGTAATACTTATGTTAAGGAAGCTTACAGGGAGAAAAAGTGGGCATTTGTATCAGATGTTGCTCGGCTGCATGCACTTGTAAATTATGGTGGAATATATATGGATACAGATGTTGAAGTTTTAAAATCGTTAAATGTTATTTTGAATAATGAGGCCATTATAGGGTTTGAGTGTGATAGTCGAATTCAGACAGGGTTTATGGCATGTGTTAAAGGACATTCTGTATTCAATGATTTTCTACATATGTATGAACAGGAAAAGTTTATAAATGAAGATGGATCTATGAATACAATAACAAATGTTGTTAGATTAACAGAAATATGTGTGAACTTAGGTCTAAAATTGAACGGCGAGCAACAGTTAGTTAATGGAATGACTATATTACCGAGTGAATATTTATCACCTAAGAATGTGGAAACTGGAAAAATAACTGTAACAGATAAAACGCTATGTATACACTATTTTGATGGTTCTTGGTTGTCAGAGGAAGCTCGTGTTCAAATGGAGTTAGAAAGGAAAATGCGTAAGTTTTTGCCTAATAGTTGTGTGGGGTATGTTGCGAAATGCATATCTATTATGAAGGTAAATGGTGTATCAGTAGTTGTGAAGGAAGTGGGTAAATGGATAAAAAAGAGAATACAAAAATATTGATTGTTTGTTTTTCGAATTTGCGTAGTGTACCGTATATTAGTTCATATACAAATATTTTAGATAATAATAATTTGAAATATGATGTTGTTTATTGGAGAAGATATAATATAGAGGAAAAGATATTTTGTAATAAATTATTTGCATACAATGTGTTTCAAAATGATGAAATAAACAAACTTATCAAATTAAAAAATATGTTCGGTTATGCTAACTATGTCAAAAAACTTATTAAACAGAAAAACTATAATAAAATAATTATATTGAGCACTTTGCCAGGTGTTTTATTAGAAAATTATTTGGTTAAATTTAAAAAGCATGAGTATATTCTCGATATTAGAGATCATTCATATGAACATATAAAATGGTATTATTTTAAAGTGAAGAAATTGATGGAAAATGCAGCAGTAAATGTTATTTCATCGTTAGGATTTAAGCATTTTTTACCTAATGCTAATACGATATTGTGTCATAATTGTTCTACGGGATTAACCATGAAAGATAGTGTTTCATTACATAAAGATAAAATTATTATCTCATTTATCGGTCAAGTACGATATGCACAAAAATACATGAATTTTCTTGAATCAATAAAAAATAATGAAAAAATTGTTTTCAGATTTTATGGTTTTGGAGAAGATCTGGAATATTTGCAGCAGTATCAAAAAAGTAAAGGCATTTCTAATATTGAGTTTTATGGAGCCTATAAGCCGGAAGAAAAGAAAAAAATTATTGAAGAAACTGATATTATTTTTAATGTTTATGGAAATGATTTACATGTAAAATATGCTGTGTCTAATAAATATTATGATGCATTGGTTTATCAAAAACCCATAATTGTCTCGAAAGGCACAACAATGGAAAAAATTACGCAGGGATTTTCCTATTGTGTCACACAGGATAAATTTGATTGTGAAGATTTGATTCAATGGTATGAAAATTTAAACCATGAAAATATTAAGAGGCTTTGTGCTTCTAAATTGAACAAAGTAAAAGACGATATGGATATATTTACAAAAAGAGTCGAGAAATTTTTACAGGTTTAGAGAAAGGTGAATAGATGAAAATAGCAATTACTACGTGGTTTCATTATCAAAACTATGGGACAGCATTACAAGTGTATGCGTTGTCAACTTTTCTTAATAATCAAGGGAATGATGTTGATGTAGTTAATTATATTCCCGATGGACAAGTGGTTTCGTTGCCTCAGGAAAAAATGATTGTGAATTATCTAGAGAGGATAAAAAAGAAAATTGTATCAAGGAAAAATAGTGTTATTGAGTTAAGTGATAAATCAGATAAATTTAATGATTTTTTAACCAACATTCGTTTTACAAATAGATGTTCATGTATATCTGATTTTGAAATGTTGAATGGTAAATATGACGTATTTATTGTAGGAAGTGATCAAATTTGGTCACCATTATCTTATGATGTGCGTTATTTTTTTGATTATATTAATAATCCAGGAAAGTTAATTTCATATGCTCCAAGTATAGGGGTTAATTCAATTCAAGATAAATATATTGAAAAAAATATGAAAAAATATATTAGTCGATTCAATAAAATATCTTGCCGTGAAAAGGTTGGGGCAGAGATGATTGGTAAATTAGTAGAAAGAGATATTGAGGAGGTTGTTGACCCTACATTATTACTAAGTGCTTCTGAATGGAAGCAAGAGCTTAAATTGAAGCAGACAGAAAAACAATATTTATTAGTTTATTTTTTGGGTACTAATAAAAAATACTGGGAAAAGGTATATGATGTATCTAAAATTTTAAATTTAAGTCTTAAAATAATACCTGTATATGAGAAAGATAAAATGCGAGCAGGTGTCATAGATGAAAGTATTGGTCCAAGAGAGTTTGTTGAATATTTTTATAATGCTTCTTTTGTGTGTACAGATTCATTTCATGGCACTGCCTTTTCTCTTATATTTAACAAAAAAATGCTTGTATTTGAACGATTTTTAAATAAAGAAAAAGAAAATCAAAATTCTAGAATATACAATATATTAAGTAAATTTAATTTGAAAAATAGATTATATAACGAGTCAACCTATCAACATGAAATTATGGAGGAGATAAATTATCAATGTGTTAACGAAATATTAACGGAAGAAAGAAAAAAGTCTGAAAATTATTTGTTAAACGCAATAGAAGCGGCCGGTGGATCAGAAATAGATAAAGATAATAGTGTTGATAGAAGAAACACACCTTGTTGCGGTTGTGGTGCATGTCAATATGTGTGTCCTGTACAAGCAATAAAAATGGATAATAGTTGTGGCTTTAAAAAAGCGAGTGTAAACAGAAAAATATGTTTAAATTGCGGTAAATGTGTAAATGTTTGTCCGTTTATTGGAAGACAAGAATCTAAAAAAATATGTGATGGAAAGTTATTGTCATATAAAGATAACGATAGAGCGGTTTTATTAAGGTCTTCTAGTGGGGGTATAGCATACAGAATTGCTTATCAAGGTATTATTTCTGGTTGTTATATAGTTGGATGTAAATTTAATAAAGAACAATTAAAAGCAGAAACTATTTTAATAAAAGATAAAGAAAGTATTAATGAACTTCAAGGAAGTAAATATCTTCAGAGTAGTAATTTTGATCAAATTATAAAAAAAGTTCAGGATGCAGATAAAAATATAATATTATTTGGTACGCCTTGCCAAATTGCTGGAATTAAAAAAATATTTGGTGACAAAAAAGATATTATATATGTAGACTTAATATGTCATGGTGTGCCATCACAATCTGTTATGAGTAAATATTTTGAGTATCTTAAAAGAAAATATGGATTTGTGAAAAAAAATACAGATATATTATTTAGAGATAAAAAATATGGGTGGGAAAAAAGATATATCAGTGTTTTTCAGGAAGGAAAAATATATTCAGAGGAAAAAAAGAAGGATCCATTTTACCGTTTATTTGAATCTGGTTTTTGTTATTCAAATGCATGTTATGAATGCCGTTGGAGAGATAAAAGCAATGCAGATATTCGAATTGGTGATTATTGGGGAGGTAGATTCAAGGGAGACGCATCCGGTGTTAATATGGTAGTTGTGATGTCGCAAAAAGGGGCGATGCTAATTGATGAAATAAAAGATTATGGACAGTGTGAAAATCAAAATATAATGGACTATTTGAGTAATCAACAGACTGAAAATGTACACAAACCGGTTTTTTATGATTCAATTATATCTGATTTAGAAAATGAAAGTATTTCTATTGAAGAGATTATTAGTAAATATGTATTACCTATTGAAAAACAGATAGCTACTGAACGGACATTAAGAAAAGTTAAAAATAAAGTACAGTCTTTGAATATTTTATCAAGAGGAATTAGAAATGAGTAAACAGAGCAAATATAAGAATTTATCAATGAATACGCTTCTTTTTACTATCAGTAGTTTTGGTGCAAAAATAATTTCTTTTCTATTAGTTCCAATATATACAAGTGTATTAAGTACAAAAGATTATGGAAATGTTGATTTAGTTTCTACGACGGTGCAACTATTAATACCAATTGCTACTTTAAATATTCAGGATGCTGTGTTACGTTTTTCATTAGACGATAAGTATGAGGCGGAAGAAGTAATTGGTGCTGGGATGAAATTGATATTAGGCAGTAGTTCCGTATTGGGAGTAATCTTATTAATTGTAAGCCACTATAGGTTGATAAATATAGATAAAGATTACCTACTGTTTCTTTTTTTCAGTTTTTTCTTTGGTGTTATTAACAATTGCTTTTCGATGTATTTAAAAGCAAAGAATAAAGTCAAAATATTAACGGTAAGCGGGCTAGTAAATACTTTTATTACATGTTTTTTAAATATATTACTTCTTGTGGTGATAAGACTGGGAGTAACTGGATATTTGATATCAAATGTAGTTGGAACGGGGATTGCAATTACAATAATGTTTTTCTGGGGTAACATTTATAAAGAAGTTAAGATGTCTGGAAGCACTAAATTATTAAAAGCTATGATTCTGTATAGTTTACCATTAGTTATGAATGCATTAGCATGGTGGTTAAATAATGCAAGTGATAGGTATATATTGACTTTCTTTTGTGGAACGGCTATTAATGGTATTTATGCAGTTTCATATAAAATACCAACTATTTTATCAACAATTCAGACGATTTTTTATAATGCTTGGTCCATTTCTGCAATTACAGAGTTTGATAAAGATGACAGAGATGGATTTATAGGAAACATATATACAATATATAGTGGAATTTCTTTTATTGCTTGTTCAGTAATTATTATGTGTAATATTTTTTTAGCTAGAATATTGTACGCAAAAGATTTTTTTGATGCATGGAAATTTGTCCCAGTTCTATTAACAGGAACAGTTTTTAATGGAATTGCTTTATTTGAAGGATGCATTTTTACTGCTGTAAAAAAAACACGAGAAGTATCAAATACTACATTGGTTGGAGCTGCAATTAATACGGTTTTGAATCTATTATTGATTCCATTTATAGGAGCATTAGGAGCTGCTATAGCGACAATGGTGGGCTATGCAATTATTTGGATAGTGCGGACTAAGCGAATGTTAAAAATAGTAGCTATAAAAGTTAATTGGAGTAAGCAATTAACGATGATGATTGCTTTGATAGTACAGAGTATTGTTGCGTCAAGTGGAAAGAATTTTTACATTCAAGTGATATGTATGGTGGTCATTATATATAAACAGAAAGATATTGTGAAAAAAATATTTAATCGACTTGTGAAAAAGGAGAGTATAAAATAATATGAAAAAAATAATGTTAGTTTTTGGTACTAGACCAGAAGCAATCAAAATGTGTCCACTAGTTAATGAATTAAAAACTAGAAAATCTTTAGAAACTATTGTATGTGTTACTGGTCAGCATAAACAAATGTTGGAGCAGGTTTTAAACACATTTAACATTGAACCGGATTATGATTTGTCGATTATGAAACAGGGACAGACGTTGTTTGATATTACAGATGGAATTCTTGAAAAGATAAAGAAAGTGCTAGAAGAAGTTAAGCCAGATGTTGTTCTTGTACACGGTGATACGTCAACAACATTTGTAACAGCATTAGCTTGCTTTTATCTTCAAATTCCAGTTGGTCATGTCGAGGCAGGTCTTCGCACATATAATATTTATTCACCATATCCTGAAGAATTTAATCGTCAAGCGGTTGGAATTATTTCTCAATATAATTTTGCTCCCACCCAGATGGCGGCAGATAATTTAATAAAAGAAGGAAAAGATCCGTCAAAGATATTTATTACGGGTAACACAGTTATTGATGCTATGCAGCATACTGTAAAAGAGGATTATACACATCCGGAACTTGATTGGGTTGGAGACGATAAACTCATTTTTATTACAGCGCATAGAAGAGAAAATCTTGGTGAGCCAATGCATAATATGTTCCGGGCTATTAGAAGAGTTCTTGATGAGCATCCGGATTGTAAAGCGGTTTATCCGATTCATATGAATCCGATTGTAAGAAAAGCGGCAGATGAAGAACTTGGTGGTTGTGACAGAATTCATATTATTGAGCCAATTGAAGTATTTGATTGTCACAATTTTGAGGCGAGATGTCATTTGTGTTTGACTGATTCTGGCGGAATTCAGGAAGAAGTACCTTCATACGGAAGACCTGTTCTGGTTATGAGAGATACAACAGAAAGACCTGAAGGCGTAAAAGCAGGTACACTTAGATTAGTGGGAACAGATGAAGAAGTGATTTATAAGAATTTTAAAGAACTTCTCGAAAATAAGGAAGCTTATGATGCTATGGCTAAAGCATGTAATCCTTATGGCGATGGACATGCATGCGAACGAATTGCGGATATTCTTGAAGGTAAAGAATATACTCCTTGGGTTGCAGAGTAAAACTAGACTCATAACATTATCAATCTGAGTGACACAGAGGATCTTGTAACAGTTATGACCTGTAACGAGATTTTTGATCCGAGCCATCCAGATACATTTGGGGAACCGGTATAAGTTGAGTGCAGGGGCAGTGCCCCTGCATGAGTTGGTTTTAGAGGAGTATTTAGAAATATAGGAGGATAAAATCTATGTGTGGAATTGTTGGTTTTACCGGTGTGCAGCAGGCGGCACCGATTCTTTTGAGTGGACTGTCAAAGCTGGAATACAGGGGATATGACTCAGCGGGAATCGCTGTACGTGATGGTGACAAGTTGGCGGAGGTTGTAAAGGCAAAGGGACGTCTTGGAAATCTGGCTGAAAAAACGGATGAGGGAAGAGCTTTGCGTGGTACCTGTGGAATTGGGCATACACGCTGGGCAACGCATGGTGAGCCAAGCCAGATCAATGCGCATCCGCATGTTTCTGGTAATTGTACGCGTTCTGGTTCCGGTGAAGTGGAATCTGAAGTGGTTGGAGTACATAATGGAATCATTGAGAATTATGCGGAATTGAAAGATAAGCTGTTGAAGCATGGCTATACTTTTTACAGTGAGACAGATACGGAAGTTGTGATCAAGCTGGTGGATTATTATTACAGAAAGTATAATCTTGGTCCGGTGGATGCAATCGCAAAGACAATGGTGCGTGTCCGTGGTTCTTATGCGCTGGAACTGATGTTCAGGGATTATCCGGGTGAGATTTGGGTGGCGCGAAAGGACAGTCCGATGATCATTGGCATTGCTGATGGAGAGACTTATGTGGCTTCTGATGTACCGGCAATCCTCAAATACACCAGACAGGTTTATTATATTGGAAATCTGGAGTTTGCCAGACTGACACCGGGAGAGGCGCATTTCTACAATCTTAATGGTGAAGAGATTGAGAAACAGACGACTCAGATCAAATGGGATGCGGAAGCGGCCGAAAAGGCAGGTTTTGAGCATTTTATGATGAAAGAGATCCATGAGCAGCCAAAGGCTATTCAAGATACTCTGAATTCTGTTATTAAAGATGGAGCCATTGACTTTTCTGGGTTGGAATTAACTAAAGAAGAAATCCTGAGTTTTGAGCAGATCTATATTGTGGCTTGTGGTTCAGCATGGCATGTAGGTATGGCTGCACAATATGTCCTGGAGGATATGGCGCGGATTCCGGTGAGAGTGGAACTGGCGTCGGAATTCCGTTACAGACCGATGGCATTGAATAAGAATGCGCTTGTTATTGTGATCAGCCAGTCCGGTGAGACGGCAGATACGCTGGCAGCGCTTCGTCTTGCAAAGGAAAAGGGAATGACAACTCTGGCAATCGTGAATGTGGTCGGAAGCAGTATTGCGCGTGAAGCAGACAAGGTGTTCTACACGCTTGCAGGTCCGGAGATTTCGGTTGCAACAACAAAAGCCTACAGTGCACAGCTTGCTGCAATGTACTGTATTGCGGTGGAGTTTGCATTTGTAAGAGGAAAGATTACAGAAGAGCAGTACGCATATTATATTTCAGAGCTGCTCACGATCGCACCAAAGATCAATAAGATACTGGAAGACAAAGAGAGACTGCAGTGGTTTGCAGCCAAATATGCTGGTGCGCATGATGTATTCTTTGTCGGAAGGGGAATTGATTATGCGGTTTCCCTGGAGGGCAGTCTGAAATTAAAGGAAATCTCCTATATCCATTCAGAGGCATATGCCGCAGGAGAACTGAAGCATGGAACGATCAGTCTGATCGAGCCGGGAACACTGGTGATCGGTGTGCTGACACAGAGTAAGCTGTATGAGAAGACCATGAGCAATATGGTTGAGTGCCGAAGCCGTGGAGCATATCTTCTGGGCCTGACAACTTATGGAAAATATGAGATCGAAGAGACCGTGGATTTTGCTGTGTATGTGCCGCGAATCGACGAATATTTTGCCGGAAGCCTGGCAGTGGTGCCGCTGCAGCTGCTCGGATATTACGTGAGCGTGGCAAAAGGTCTGGATGTAGATAAGCCGAGAAATCTCGCCAAGAGCGTGACGGTGGAATAAAAATGAGATGAAGAATGCAGGGGCGATGCCCCTGCATAAGTTATTCCTCTTCAAAAATTGCTTCGTTTTCCTGCATGTCAAGAAATGGAATGTTGAATGTAGGATACTGGGAAGAGTTAGTAATATTGGAAATTAAAGGGCGCATATAGCCTAAAAGAAGAGATGGAGCGTTAACTTTCAGTAATTTTTTAACCATATTGGGATCCAGATTATTTTCCCAGGTAAAGATTGCTTCCATTTCTATATCAATATAAAAAGGGCAGGAAGGTGTCTTTTCACCAACTGATAATTTAAAGGCTACTTTAGCCTTATTTTTTTGTCTTAGTTTTGTAATCTTTGTTTTTCCAGAGAGTTTTACACCGGAATAATTATCTTCATCGAAATTTTCGTTAATTTCAAAGATTATTCCTTTTAATATAGGATTATTAAACTGAAATTTGCTTGGTTTTATCATATTTTTCACCTATTGATTTTACGCTGCAAAATCATTTAAATCGTTTATACTTGCTTCATTTAGTGCATTTTCATATATAGTATTTGGATGTTGTTTTATGTCCATAGGAATTGTTATAGAGGATTCCTGAATGATTTCTGCAGGGCATATTTCGTCTTCAAAATTATAAGGAAGGAGCGTTTCGAATTCTATATCTTTACCAAAGTCATTCTGATGATAATAAACTTCACGCATTGTTTTTTTTTCAGTATCAGATGAATTTTTTATGGAATTTATGCAATTCTGTATAAAGTCTAAACTCTGTTTTTTAGTCATGATTAACATCATCTCCTTTATATATTGTACGATCTGCGATTGCACTGACATTTTTGACATTATAAATACATTTTACAGAAGTTATGGGCTCGGTATTATTATTCCTGATATTATATTCAAAAAGTTTATTAGGCGGTGAGTAATTATATTTGCCTAAAATTTTTATTACATGGTACATTTCTTTGAATGAAGGAAAGTAGTCATATAGGGTATTTAATTTATAACCCAAGGTTTCGTTATCAGGAGTATCTAATCCGGATTTCTGTTTGTAAGTTTTCCATAAGGTTTCTATATTTTTGCAGATATCTATATCAGTTAAATCTAACATATGATCCATATATACATGCGCAATAACAATTTCAAATTTTTCTTCTGGCTGTTTCCTGGATTTTTGCTTTAACCAATAATTAGCATTTGTAGCATTATCCCAGAAATACATTCCGCTTCCAAGCCATATTCCATCTTCTTGGCTTTCTATTACGTAGGTATGATCTTGTAGAAATTTTTGGCAACGCGTAGAATCATTGCAGTGATATAATATGGAATTAGGTCGTAACATTTCTTTACCTCTTATATTATGCCATAATTATCGTAGTTATTCTATTTTTTTCTGTTTATAAAGTCAGTAAAATGTAATATGGATTATTGAGAGATTATAATCAGAAATAGTACAGATATGTTGGATGAATTAATAGATAATTGTACGATAGCATAGGTGTTAAAAGATATCAAGATAAAGTGTTCGACAAAAAAGAAGGTTATATGACAGAAAGTGTTATATGCTATGTCAGGCGAAATATAATCGGAACTAATAGTTCTCAGTTGACATCTTTAGCCCATAATGAAGAATGCAGGGGCGGTGCCCCTGCATAAATGTTTTGAGACACTCAGACTTTTAGCTATAAAATGAATCTAATGTAAGCAGCAAAACATCTTCATCAGATAATGAGTCGAACCAATCTGTATATCCTGATAGAGAAAAGAAAATATATTTTGTAATTTTGTATTTATTTGATATAAGAGTTCCTCTTCTGATCAATGTTTCATAAATACTCTTGTCAATTTTTTCGTTTTTGAACTTACATTCGCCAATAACTGCTCTTTTATCTATATCAGATAAGGCAACGATATCTATGTCGGCAGATTGTGCTCGTATAGAACCGTTTTTATCTGTAATATTTTCTACATCCCACCAGGTTCCGACTGAAGTAACGAAACAACCATATGCACCGGTTATTCCCTGATTCAGAGTAGCCTCCTTTTATTTAAAATAGTTTTATTAAAATTTATTTTATTAAAATTGATTTGAATAAAAACAAGGTAGCGCATACTATTATATATTACAAGTAGTTTTTGCAGTTTTATTATTGAAAATCCATTTGGCGAAGGCACTGGCAATTGAAATCATATGTTGAAAATAAGAGCAATTTGTACTATAATAAAAACAACTTATTAACTGGAAAATTCTGAAATAGAGTGAAAGGCTTTTTCAGGAGTTGTCCATATTATGGAGGAGACGGTGAATGTTGAAAGAAGAGATTGGAAAATTGCCTGACAGTAAAAAATTTGGTAAGACAATTCTTTGCTATGGAGACGACAAGCTTGAAAATATCATTAAAGAAATATATTTTGATGGTATGAGAGCGGGATATGATTTAGCAAAATTTAGATTAGAGTTGATTGATGGTGTACCATTTGACTCAGCAGATGAATATTGGAATGATAATATGGAAAGTATCAGAGGGGCGTTGGACTTTAAATAAAAAATTTCCCCCTGTATCGTCTGTTTTGAGATATTTAACAAGATTTGACAGATAGTGTATAATAAGACCACATGGAATGATTTATGTGAGGAGCAGTAGATGGATATCTATCAAATCTGGACAGAGTACAATAATCCATGGTCGTCTCGTGAAATTTTATTTTTTTCATGTATTCTGTTAGTGACAGTTATTATTGTATATCAATGTGTCCATAGAGAGAAAATAAATAAGCTTCAGGCACTGGCAATTCTTGCAGAAGTGATTTTTCTTGGAATTGTGTTTGCCTCCACGGTATTTACGCGGACGGGCTCAGTCAGGCAGTATGAACTGGTCCCTTTCTGGTCATGGCGAGATATTATCCGATATCATGACAGACAGTTGCTGAAAGAAAATCTTCTGAACTGTATCTTATTATTCCCGGCCGGAGCGTTATTGCCATTGATTGCAGATCACAGGGTAAAGTGGCAGTATGCACTGGTATTTGGCGTGCTGATATCAGCCACGATAGAGACAAGCCAGCTGATCACAATGCGTGGATTGTTCGAATGGGATGACATGATTCACAATGGACTGGGATGTGTGATCGGATGTGTCATTGTAAACAAAATCATAGGCATTTTTAATGGAAAGAAATAATAGAAACGCTGGCTTTATCCCCCCCACAGGCTTGTGGCGGGGACTTTTTTTTTATATACTAAAAGAATACTATTTTAGGCGGAGAAAATAATTATGAGTGATCTGAAAAATGAAATTTATGACTACTGGACGAATCGTGCCAGGGGTTATTCGGAATATAATCAGCAGGAGATGGCGGATGCGAGGCGGACGATGTGGCGGGATAAGCTTTTAAGCCTGCTTGGGGAGGCGTTCCCGGAACGTGAACCAGGAGAAATAAAAATCCTTGATGTTGGAACGGGTCCTGGATTTTTTGCAATACTTCTTGCAGAAGCCGGCTATCAGGTGACTGCGATTGACTATACAGAAGAAATGTTGAAGGAAGCACAGCAGAATGCCGATGGATTAGCGAAGTGTATTGTGTGGAAAGCAGGCGATGCGCAGGCTCTTGATGTGGAAAGCAACAGCTTTGATGCTATCGTGACGCGAAACGTGACCTGGAATCTGCCAAGACCGGATCTGGCATATAAAGAATGGCTTCGTGTGCTGAAACCGGGCGGAGTTCTTTATAATTTTGATGCAGACTGGTATGGACATTTATATAATGAAGAGAAACGCAGCGGATACGAGAAGGATCGTCAGCAGACAGAAGCGCAGAATGTAGAAGACTACTACAGTGGTACGGACATTGAGAAGATGGAAGAGATTGCGCGTCAGGTTCCGTTGAGTCGTCTGGAACGTCCGAAGTGGGATCTGGAAACGATGCGAAAGACAGGATTTCTGGATGTTTCCTGTGACGAAAATGTCTGGAAAGAGGTCTGGACGGAGGAAGAGATCATCAACAATAGTTCTTCTCCAATCTTCCTTTTAAGTGGACGCAAAAGAGATGCTTTTCATCTGAAAAACATTACGGTTGAGCCTGGTGAAAAATGGAATGGCGAGCTGGAACTGGCGAATGGAGAACTGCGTTTTCCGGCAACGGTGCTTCATGGACATGGAACAGGTAAGACGATGCTGATCACTGCCGGTGTGCATGCCGGGGAGTATGTGGGAATCCAGGCGGCGATCGAGCTTTCACAAAAGCTTAAGATTGAGAAGGTCACTGGTACGATCATTATCGTGAAGGTGCTGAATCGTCCGGCTTTTGAGGCGCGTAATGGAAGTATGGGGCTGGCGGATGCAAAGAACCTGAACCGTGAATTCCCAGGAAATCCGGATGGTACGGAGATGGAGCGTCTGGCATGGGCGGTTTCGCAGGAGCTGCAGCCGGTGGCGGATTTTTATATTGATCTGCACAGTGGAGATGATTATGAGAAGCTGACTCCGTATGTGTATTATGCGGGAGCTGCACCGGAGAACGTAGTGAAGATTTCTCGTGAGATGGCGGAGCAGGTGGACGTGCCATATATGGTAAAATCCAACGTGGCTTCGGGTGGCTCATATAATTATGCGGCTTCGCAGGGGATTCCGAGTATCCTGATCGAGCGTGGCGGCATGGGTGACTGGAATTATGAGGAGGTCCGTTCGACTCGAAGAGATGTCCGGAATATTCTGTGTCACATGGGAATCTATCAGGGACTGAAGGATTTTCGTACGTATTATCCGCTTGAGGTAGCGGATGTGCGCTATCAGGATGCGGAAGAAAACGGGCTCTGGTATCCATTTAAAAAGGTCGGTGACATGATCCAGGAGGGTGATATCCTGGGTGAAGTCCGTGACTATGAAGGCAAGGTTAAGGAAGTCAGTGAAGCGGAATTTGACGGGGTGATCCTGTATCAGACGGGCACGCTTCAGGTGGTTGGAAATGGTCCGATGGTGACCTATGGACGTATTGTAAGTCGCTATGATGAGCGAAAAGAGCGTATCGTTAACTACTGGGAAAAGCGGAGTGACAGCTTTCTGGAACAGAGACGTGCGGAGCTTCACAGTACGATGGCGAACCGCTGGATGAATGAGATCCAGGCACAGCTTCCCAAGAATAATAAAAAGCTTCGCATTCTGGATGTGGGATGTGGAGCAGGATTTTTTACGATTCTTCTGGCAAAGGCTGGTCATCAGGTGACGGGTATTGATCTGACACCGGATATGATCAAGAATGCAAAGCAGCTGGCAGAAGAAGAGCAGGCAGAGTGTGAGTTTGCAGTGATGGATGCAGAGAATCCGGAGTTCCCGGATGGTACGTTTGATGTGATTGTTTCCAGGAATCTGACCTGGACACTGCCGCACGTAAAGCATGCATATGGAGAGTGGCTTCGTGTGCTGAAAAAGGGCGGCGTGCTGCTGAATTTTGATGCGAATTATGGAATTACAGACTTCTCAAATGTGGAAGATCTGCCGGAAAATCATGCCCACAATATGCTTGGAAACGAGATGATGCGTGAGTGTGAGGAGATCAAACGGCAGCTTCCAATCAGTTCGTACAGTCGTCCGGCGTGGGATCTGGAGACTCTGGGAGCGATGAGTCTGAAGGAGTTCCATGTGGATCTGGGCATCAGCAGCAGGATCTATCTGGAGAAAGATGAGTTTTATAATCCGACACCGCTGTTTATGTTGAGGACGGTAAAATAATATGGATTTAAAACAATTACAGTATTTTGTGGTATGTGCACAGACGGGATCCTTCAGTGATGCGGCGAAGGTTCTTTATTCTACGCAGCCGAGTGTGAGCAAGGTGGTCAAGGCACTGGAGGATGCGCTTGGAATGCAGCTTTTTGAGCGGTTTCCAAGGGGGATCCGGCTGACTGTACAGGGGCAGAAAGTGTATCGATATGCGTGCAGGATCACAAATGAGATAGATACTCTGGAGAATATGGCGGCGCACGGAATGACAAAATGGATCCGTGTTTCGCTGAACCCGAGCTCCTGGTTTGCGAATCAGTTTGTGGATTTTTATAACGAAACTTATGAGAAAAATTATCATTTTCAGCTGACTACTGCAGGTGTCCGGAGCGTTATGGATCGTGTCAGGGACTACGTGGATGACATTGGCTTTGTTTATATCCTGAGCCAGCAGAAGGAGAATTTTTTGCATGAAATATCCCGGAATAAGCTGCAGTTTGTTCCGATGTATGAGACGGATGTGGTGTTCTATCCGGGAAAAGAGACGGAGCTTTATGACTCTAGTAAGAGCAAAGTTGAGCTGAAAGATCTGGATGGAGTCCGGTTTATTCAGAATTATCAGGATGAATTTTTTGACATTGGTTCTGTGCATGAAGAGTCTTTTCAGTGGAAGGATATCGACATTTCCGTGCTGACCAACAGTGATTATATTATGGAAAAGATGCTGAAAAACAGCAGGGTTTCCAACGTGAGTGGAAGTTATCTTTCTGAGAATAAAACGGGTACAACACCTGGAATTCCATTGAATATGGGGGACAGCAAGGTGCTCTTCGGTTATATTGTTCATAAAGGGGAAAAAATTAACGAAAGTGTACAGGAACTGATCGATTTTTTGGTGGCACGACTACATAAAAGTTAAAACAGACTTATTCCATAATGCACGAGAGATATTCTTTTTTAGAATAGCGCATAACCCTCCCCGGGGGTTGTGTGCTTTTTTTTGATTTGTTAGACTTTATTTAACGAATTAATGTGCGGATATTTGATCTGTTTCAGACAGACATAAAGGAGTACTCATGATTAAATATATTATTAAAAGGCTTCTTCAGTTGATTCCGATCTTAGTCGGGATCACTTTTTTGTCTTTTGCCATGATGCGTCTGGCAGGCGGCGATGCTGTCACGTATATGTATGAGAATGCAGGTTCGGCAGTTTCTCAGGAAGTGATTGACGAGACAAGAAAAGAATATGGTCTCGACCAGCCGTTTCTTGTTCAGTATGCAAAGTGGTTTGCGGGAATGGCAACTGGAGATATGGGAAAGAGTTACGTATCCAGGAGGGATGTCTATGAAACTTTCATAGAGAAACTTCCGGCGACGATCATGCTCACAATATCTTCTGTACTGCTTACAATGCTGATCGCAATTCCACTCGGCATTCTTTCAGCGGTACAGCATAATAAATGGAGCGATTACCTGATACGTTTCTTAAGTTTTATTGGAAATTCCATGCCAAATTTTTTTGTAGCACTGGTGTTGATGTATTTTCTTTCTATTAAACTGGGATGGTTTCCGGTTATTACAACAGAGAATAAATTACAGAGTCTGGTGCTTCCGACGCTGACGCTCGCAATCTCCATGGCATCCAAATATACCAGACAGGTGAGGGCAACGATCCTTGAAGAACTGAATAAGGACTATGTGGCCGGAGCAAAGGCAAGAGGTGTGAGAGGAAGTGTAATTATATGGAAGAATGTTATGAAATCTTCCATGCTCACGATCATTACCCTGCTGGCTTTATCAATAGGAAGCCTTTTGGGTGGAACCACGATTGTTGAAACAATTTTTATGTGGGATGGCGTTGGTAAAATGGCAGTAGATGCGATCACCATGCGAGACTATCCGATCATTCAGGCATATGTGGCATGGATGGCGATTATTTATGTGGTTGTAAATCTGATCACGGATATCATTTATCATTACCTGGATCCTCGAGTAAGATTAGGAGGTGACGGAGCATGAGATGTATAAATAACACAGATAAAAATGTTACTGTCCGAAAGCAGAAAATCCGCAAAAATCATGTCAGAGAAAAACTGATCTTTTTTACAATACTGGCACTGATTCTGCTTCTTGCAGCAGCTTTTGCCCGGAAACTCTGTCCATATGATCCGGACATTCAGGATCTTTTGCAGGCACAGAAACCACCGAGCGCGGAGCATATTTTGGGGACAGATCGATATGGAAGAGACATGTTTTCAAGGGTGCTGGTGGGAAGTACGATCAGTATCTATGCAACGCTTCTTCTGGTAGCAATTGTAACAGTAGTTGGAACAGTAATCGGTATGATCTGTGGCTGGTGCGGCGGAACTGCAGACACAATCCTGATGCGTATATCAGATCTTTTTCTGGCATTTCCAAGCCTTGTTTTTGCACTTGCGGTAGCGGGTGTGCTTGGCGGTGGTATACAAAATGCAGTCATTGCGCTTGCGGTGATCGGCTGGCCAAAGTTTGCCAGACTTGCCAGGGGATTGACACTTGCACAGAAAGATTCCGCGTATCTGATGGCGGTAAGGCTGTCAGGGAGCAGTACATTTAAGATCATGTTTAAGCATATTTTACCGAATATTGCAGGACCGATCCTGGTCACTGCGGTTCTTGATATCGGAACGATGATGATGGAACTGGCAGGGCTTTCCTTCCTTGGACTTGGCGTAAAACCGCCGATGGCAGAGTGGGGAAGCATGATCAATGATGGAAGAAGTATGCTTCAGATCTCGCCGTGGATGGCGCTTGCACCGGGACTGGCGATATTTATTACAGTTATGATATTTAATCTTCTGGGCGATACGCTCAGGGATTTTATGGACCCAAAAGAAAGAGCTAAAAAGTAGAAAGGAAGGACAGATCATGAAGAAAAAACTGATCGCAGCAATTCTTACAGGAGCTATGCTTGCAGCAGGAATGACCACAAGTGTATGGGCAGACGGAGGAAAATCTTTTGTCTATGGAACAACTGGATACAGTGAAGAAATGGGTGATGCAGGTCTGAATCCGCATGACAATTATTCAGGCTGGAGTGCAATCCGTTATGGCGTTGGCGAGACTCTTTTTAAGTACAATGACAACATGGAAGTGGAACCGTGGCTGGCAACAGACTATGAATTTGTGGATGATACAACTGTAAAGATCACACTTCGTGACGGGGTAAAATTCTCCAGTGGACGTACCATGGATGCAGAAGCTGTTAAGGAATGTCTGGAAGATCTGATCGCAGTTCATGACCGTGCACCTTATGATCTGAAGATCGATCATATTGATGCGGATGGACTGACACTCACGATCTATACCACAGAACCATGTCCGGCGATTATCAATTATCTTGGTGATCCATATGGTGCGATCATTGATATGGACTATGGAATCCAGTGGGAAGGCGGTTCTGCAAATGTAGCTGGAACAGGCCCATATGTTGCAACAAATGTAACGCCTACCCAGATTGATCTGGTCAAAAATAAAGACTACTGGGGCGGCGATGTAAAGGTTGATAATATCACAGTAAAATCCTTTGCAGACGGAAGTGCACTGACTGCAGCACTGCAGACAGGGGACATCCAGGGTACTTATGGACTGCAGTATGATAACTATCCGTTGTTTGAAAATAATCCGGATTATACCATCAATTCCTGCGCGACCAGCCGCTGTTTCTTTGGACAGTTTAATATGGAATCAGAGCTTATGCAGGATCAGAATATCCGCAAGGCTGTTGAGATGGGAATCGATAAAGAAGGCTTCTGTTCTGTGATCATGCAGGGCCGCGGAGTGCCGGCCAAGGCAGCTTTCCCGAGCAGTTTTTCTTATGGAAATGATGCAGTGGAAACTGTTTCTTATGACCCGGATGGAGCGAAAAAACTCCTTGAAGAATCCGGCTGGACAGATACAGATGGTGACGGATATGTGGATAAGGATGGAGAAAAATTAAGCATCAACTGGCTGACTTATCCGACTCGTCTGGAGCAGCCAAAGCTTGCAGAATATGCACAGGCTACACTGAAAGATATCGGTATTGACGTGCAGGTAAACAACACTTCTGACCACAGAACCTTTGCAGAAAACGGAGATTTTGATGTGTATGTAAGCTCTACAACAACTGCACCGACCGGTGATCCGGAGTACTTCTTTACCAGTACAGTAGTTGGTTCCAAGAACTATGGAAAATACCAGAATGACGAGGTTACCAAGCTGACAGAGAAGCTTCACCAGACCTTTGATAAGGACGAAAGAGGCAAGCTTGCAGTGGAACTTCAGCAGGATATTTTAGATGACGATGCATTCTTCTTTGTATCTCATCTGAACATGGGAATCGTGACAAAATCCAATGTTAAGGGAATGGTAGCGCATCCATGTGATTATTACGAGATCACTGCTGATCTGGATGTAGAATAAAATTTCTGAGGAGAAAATAAATTATGAATTCTTTGCTTCGTGTAGAGCATGTGACAATTTCTTATAATGGAAAACCAATGGTAGAGGATGTCAGCTTTGAAGTAAAGCAGGGCGAGATCCTTGGAATCGTGGGTGAGTCCGGAAGCGGCAAAAGTACGATCATAAAAGCAATCATGGGACTTCTGGGAGAAGAAGGTCTGGTTACAAGAGGCGATATCTGGTACAAAGGTGAAAATCTTACAGACATGAGCGAAAAAAAACTTCGTAAGCTTCTGGGAACAGAGATCGGAATGGTATTTCAGGACTGTAAAGCCGCATTATGTCCTGTACGGACGATTGGAGCACAGATATACGAAGCAGTGTCTGAACATGAGAAAATCAGCAAAAAGGAAGTACGGAAACGTGCAGGAGAGATTATGAAAAAAATCGGTCTGGATGACAGTGACCGTGTGCTGGACAGCTACCCGTTTGAACTTTCGGGTGGAATGAACCAAAGAGTGGGAATCTGTACGGCCATGATCCTGCATCCGAACCTGCTTCTTGCAGATGAGCCTACCAGTGCGCTGGATGTGACCGTGCAGAAGCAGGTGGCAGAAGAACTTCTGTTTATGCGCAAAACATACAATACCGCGATGATTCTTGTAACTCATAATATCGGTGTTGTAAGGATGATGGCAGACAGAATACTGGTGCTTCAGAACGGACAGGCAAGGGAGTATGGAGAAACTGAGGCTGTTCTGGATCATCCGAAAGATCCGTATACAAAGAAACTGATGAGTTCGGTGCTTCATCTGAAGCGGGCAGAGAATCAGGAGGTGCGTTGAAATGACAGACATTATCCTGAAAGCTGAGCATCTCAAAAAAGTATTTATATCAGGAAAAAAGTCCATGACTGCAGTGGATGACGTAAGCTTTGGGCTGGAACGGGGAGAATGCCTTGGAATTGTAGGTGAGTCTGGTTCCGGCAAAAGCACGATTGCCAGGATGCTCACACATCTGGAGCCGGTGACAGATGGGCAGATTTTCCTTAAGGGAAAGGACATCACCCATGCCAGAGGGAAGACTCTGCGTGATATTTACCAGGATATACAGATGGTCTTTCAGATGCCGATGGAATCGTTTGACCCGCGACGTACGCTGGGTGATGGAATTGGGGAAAGTCTCCGGAATATGGGGATAAGCCACAGGGAAACTCGTGAAAGAGTGGAAAATCTTCTGGAAAAGTGCGGGTTGGAAAAGGAATTTGCTGACCGTTATCCTCATCAGGTCAGCGGAGGTCAGTGCCAGAGAGCTGCGATTGCCAGGGCTCTTGCAGTAGATCCGGAAATCCTGATTTGTGACGAAGCAACCAGTGCACTGGATGTAACCGTGCAGAAACAGATACTGGAACTTCTGATTGAACTGAAAGAGAAGGAAAATCTGTCATTTCTGCTGATCTGTCATGATCTTGCACTGGTACAGGCACTTTGTGACAAAGTTCTGGTTCTTTATCATGGAAAGACAGTAGAATACGGAAGTCCGGATGAGATCATTGATCATCCGAAAATGGATTATACGAAGAGACTGATTGAGTCGGTTTTATAGGGCAATTACTATAATAAGTAGCAAATAATAGTTGGAGGGCAGGAACTATGGTAGTCAATGTTTTTCTGTTTGATGATTTTGAAGTGATGGATGCGTTTGGTCCGGTGGAGATTTTGGGGCGTGTACCGGAGCATTTCTATGTGCGTTTTATTTCTCTGCGCGGGGGTCTGATCACAGGAAAACAGGAAATAAAAATTTGGACAGAACCGCTGAATCCGGTGGAGATTGAGGATATTTTCCTGATCCCGGGCGGAACGGGAGTTAAGAGCTTTCTTCATATGGAGGGAGAAAATGGCCAGCAGCTGCTGAAACAGGCGGTGGAGGAGGCATCTTTTTGCATGATGGTCCAGAATGCCTCTGCGCTGTTGGCAAGGACGGGGCTTTTGTTCCACAGACAGGTGGCCGATTATGCGTATGATGAAAACTGGAAGAGGATGTTTACGGTTGGAATTGATTACATAGACGGTGAGAAATGGATTTCTGATGGAAAATATTATTCCTGTAGTACGACGGTGGCTGCAATGGATATGACGCTTGCTCTGATCAGTGATAATCTGGATGTTTCTGTTGCAGAAAAGATTGCAGAAGAGATTGGATATTCCTGGGACAGCAGTTTCTGAGCGGAGTGTGTGAGAGATTATAAAAAAAGTACTTCCCGCGGATTTGGAAGTACTTTTTTTATGGGTTGAATTGAATGTGCATCAATATGTGGAGGTCATGCACTTTATTTGGGAGATAACACAGTTCTTTGTGTTGTTTATATTTTAACAAAACAGGGGGTAAAAACAAGCCTCCCGGGGGGATTATTACCTATGAAAAAAAGAACGTTATTCATGCTGTATATGAATATATAGATATCCCCCCCGGGCGGTTGTTGACACTTTGACACAGTGATAAAATACAGTTAATTACGAGGTGCGCGCCGAATAAAATAAAGTTTTCACAGGGAAAGGAAGTATATCTATGCATATACCTGAGAACTATTTAAGTCCGTCAACATGTGCGGTAATGACGGCAGCCATGCTTCCGGTATGGGGATATTCGATCAATAAGATCAGAACGGAGATACCTAAGGCAAAGATGCCGTTACTGGGAATTGGCGCAGCATTTTCATTTCTTGGAATGATGTTTAATGTACCGCTTCCGGGAGGTACGACAGGACATGCGGTAGGTGGAACTCTTATCGCAATTCTTACAGGCAGTCCGGCGGCCGGGTGCATATCGGTATCCATTGCGTTGCTGATCCAGGCACTGCTTTTTGGAGACGGTGGAATTCTTGCATTTGGAGCAAACTGTTTCAACATGGCTTTTGTACTGCCGTATCTAGGATTTTTTCTGTATCAGTTACTTCTGAAAAAGACAGGCAAGCGTAAACTTAGCGCTGCGATTGGTGCATATGTAGGAATCAATGCAGCGGCATTCTGTGCAGCTGTTGAATTTGGAATTCAGCCATTGCTGTTTAAAAATGTAGCAGGTCAGGCGCTGTATTGTCCATATCCGTTAAGTGTGTCCATACCGGCAATGATGGTCGGACACATTACGTTATTTGGCCTGGCAGAGATTGTATTAACAGTAGTTGTATTGGCTTTTGTAGAAAAAGTTTCACCTGCAGCACTGGACAATGTTCCGGAGAAATCTTCGTTCAAACCACTGTACATATTAATTGGAGCACTTATCGTTCTGACACCGATCGGACTTCTCGCAACAGGTACTGCCTGGGGAGAATGGGGCGTGGATGAGATGGCGACACTTGTCAGTGGCGGCACTCAGTTGGGATATACTCCGTCTGGTATGGAGAGTGGATTTGAGCTTTCAACACTGTTCCCAGATTATTCGATGACAGGTATGCCAGAATGGACAGGATATATTCTGTCAGCAGTTGTTGGAGTAGCTCTTCTGGTAATTTTCTTCAAAATTATTTCTTCTCTTATGAAGGATAAAGTTGATTTTAAAAAGAAAGCAGCATAATTAATAATGAACGATTACAGAACAGAAAAAACAGAAATTCCTGAATGGATGTGCCAGCAGGAAGAATATACTCCGTCGAAGGATAAAGAAGCATTTTTGACTAAGAGCACAAAGTCTGTTTTGTCTGTACTTGGAAAGCTAAGATTTCATGAAGGGAAGGATGGCAGATTTTCTGCTACTCCTTCTCTTAAATTATTTTATACGCTAATATATATTATACTGACAGCATCTGCGAGAAATTATTTATTTGTATTGATCATGTGTGCAGCAGTAACTGTCAGACTGGCATTTTTTCCGGCAGCAGCAATACGGCAGGTTTTAAGTGAAACAGCAGGTGCAGTAATGATTTCTGTGTTTCTTCTTTTGCCGGCAGTTTTTATGGGGAATCCTCAGACACTGGCGAATATTACAGCCAGGGTGTATGTATCGGTAACTTTGGTTGGAATATTGTCGGCTGGGACATCCTGGAATAAACTTACAGCCAGTATGCGAACTTTCCGGATTCCGTCACTGTTTATTTTTACACTGGATATTACGCTGAAATATATTTCTGTTCTTGGAGAAATCTGCGTGGATATTCTGACATCTGTCGGGCTCAGATCGGTGGGAAAAAACCCGGACAAGGCAAAATCTTTTTCCGGAGTACTTGGAATCACATTCCTGAAATCCAGTGAGATGTCAGAAGAAATGTATGCGTCTATGTGCTGCAGGGGATTCACAGGAGAATATCAGATGAGCAAGAAGTACAGACTTTGTTTGCAGGATGTTTTGGGTATTCTGATGATGGTGTGTGGTATTTGCCTGTTTTTATATTTGAATGTAAATATGTAGTCCGAGATTTTTAAAGAAAGGGAAGAAGCATGATCACACTTGAAAAAGTATGTTTTGCATATGAACATGAAGTTGCACTTCGATATGTGAATCTTCATATCGAAAAGGGAGAGTCACTGGTAATTCAGGGACCGAATGGATGCGGCAAATCAACGCTTATCAAATTATTGAACGGGATTATTTTTCCATCAGAAGGGCATTATTTATATAAAGGCCATGAGATTACAGAAAAAGCGCTGAAAGACAGGCAGTTTGCAAAGTGGTTTCACCAGCAGATGGGATATGTTTTTCAGAACGCGGATACACAGCTGTTTTGCGGAAGCGTGGAAGAGGAAGTTGCGTTTGGACCGATTCAGATGGGGCTTTCGGAGGCAGAAGTCAGGGAGAGAACAGAGGATTGTCTTCGTCTGTTTGGAATTGAAAAGCTTAGAGAAAGACCACCGTATCATCTGAGCGGAGGTGAGAAGCGAAAGGTTTCTCTTGCATGTATTCTTTCCCTGAATCCGGAGGTGTTGATCCTGGATGAGCCGCTTGCCGGTCTGGATGAGAAGACGCAGGATATGCTTCTGGATTTTCTTAAAAACTTTCATAATGCAGGAAAAACGCTGATCACGATCACACACAATCGCCAGCTTGCGGAAAATCTGGGAACGCGTTTTGCAGTTATGAATGAAGAGCATGAATTGAAAGTATTATAACTGTTCAGAAGGTAGTAATATTATAAAAAAAGGTACTTCCCGCGGATTTGAAAGTACTTTTTTTATGGGTTGAATTGAATGTGCATCAATATGTGGAGGTCATGCACTTTATTTGGGAGATAACATAGTTGTTTGTGTTGTCTCTATTTTAACAAAATGGAGGGGGAAAACAAGCCTCCTGGGGGGATAATCCTGCCTGTAAGCATCCCCAGACACAGTCGTAGGGGAGGTGTGGCGCAGAAGATAATCTGCAAATGAGAAAAATTGCGAATGCGGTCACAAATATAGAGCAGAGATAATCTACAAATGGGAAAAATTGCAAATGCGGTCACAAGTATAGAGCAGAGATAATCTACAAATGAGAATAATTGTGAATGCAGTCACTGGTTCGGAGGGGAAGATAATCTGCAAATGGAAAAAAGTGCGAATGCAGTCACAAGTATAGAGCAGAGATAATCTACAAATGGGAAAAATTGTGAATGCGGTCACAAGTATAGCGCGGAGATAATCTACAAATGGGAAAAATTGCAAATGCGGTCACAAGTATAGAGCAGGAGATAATCTACAAATGAGAAAAAAAGGAAATGTGGTCACAAGTATAGCGCAGGGGTAATCTGCAAATGGGAAAAATTGCAAATGCAGTCCCCAGGACAGCTGTAGAAGGAAGGTACAGAGGGAAGCGTAATTCGACTCTGACAAAAACATATAAAAGACACCTGTTGACAATCATGGCTGGTATGGGTATGTTTAACATAATATATAGCAAGAATTCTCCTTCCTCTACAGGTGGGAGATGAATTGTAAAAA
>OBAS01000308.1_pt1 | contig 47389 bp, 40 predicted proteins | sample 1517591 | NCBI WGS metagenome assembly OBAS01 (sample SAMN04571700, study PRJEB22368) | human gut metagenome | biome: human gut; material: stool | host: Homo sapiens | place: Luxembourg | collected 2012-10-05
TGAGCATACCATTTATGATATGAAAGATTAAACTCCACTTGTGCAGAAGAGAATTCCACTGTATAAATGGAGGGTAGAATTAAACTTTGCAATTTTCATAAGTATTAGTAATCATTAAAACAGTTGAAAACAATAATAATATATGCTATATTAAAAGATAGATAAAACATCCATTTAACAGAAATATTATATAATCTCTGACTATAGGACAAAGATTATAAAAGGGAGAAAACATAATGAGATTTTTGTTATTTCCATTTAAACTGATAGGCTTTGTTATATTGTTTGCTTTAAGCTTAATATTCAAACTTTTGGGATTATTTGTTACTTATGTTAGTACTGTATTCGGTGTTATTACTAGAATTATAGGTATAGTAATGGATTTAGGGGCTGTTATGGTAACTGTCATTTGGTTAATTGGCATGGAAGAAACTACGTGGAATTTGGTTCTTGCAACCTGGATACTTGTTATTTGTTGGAATTGTGCATGGATCTTAGGAAGCACCCTTGGTGAATGGATTTCTGAAAAAGGCGACAATATCGGTGATTTGGCAGTTTCTATATTTTCATCAAATAATAGTATGAAAAATGACTACTCAAATCAAACTGGCGGGGATGCTGAAGAAATATATAAGTACAAAAAACTTCTTGACGAAGGAGCAATTACACAAGCTGAATATAATGCAAAGAAAAAACAAATACTTGATATAGAATAAGTGTACTAGCCATTTGATGAGGTGACTCCAATATCAGATGGCTATTTTTATTACATCTGGTATTATGTCAAAACCAGGATAATATTTTCCCTTGATTTTTTTGATGTAGTAACTACTTATTTTTTTAGCTTTGTCCACAATCCAGTTTGATATAAATATCGAACAGACTCCATGACCATATGCCATGGAATGTCAGCAGAGTAAGAATAATTTCTTTGATAAGCTTTCCATAGATTTTTACCTTTAAAATTTCCATAACTTCAATATTTTCAAACCCGGCTTGTTTTCCGAATTCAATCAACTGCTTTGGCTCTTATTTCTTAAAGCCATTTTTTGTATATGAAAGTTTAACCCTGCCATTAGAACCTCTACTACACAAACTCTATTGGTAAAGCTAACAGATTTTCCCTCAAATATGTCTTCTTATCTATCAGGCAAAGTATAACCCCCATACCTCTTGTTTTTCCGGCCACTTTATCGAGCACCTGATTCGTTGCTCCCATACTGGCTTTAGGATTTGCCGACATTTTTATTTCAACAGGATAAAGCACACCATCCAAATGTTTCAAACATATTTCCCGCAACTGCCGAACATTTTAAGGTCTCCGCTGTAATCCATCTTGTCAAATAGCACGCAAGACCTGTATCCCTAAAATATATCTTCGGTGTTTTAATTGCCCTTTTAAGCGAACTTGGACTATATGGTTGAAGCAAATAAATGATTCCAGTTCTTTCTAAAATGGAAATCCATTTTTTAATAGTTGGCTCGCTAACTCCCACATCTCCAGCTATATTCGAGTAATTGAGCAACTCCCCTGTTCTTGCCGCAACCGCTGTAAGAAACTTTGTGAATGTAATTCCATCCGCCGAAATCATCTCATTTACATGCCTCTCAAGATAAGTTGAAACATATGACGAATAAAACTCCTGCCATTCCCGCTCCACAACATATAGTTCCGGATATGATCCTTTATGGATAATATCCCAGATGTTATCATAATGTACTATTTCCTTTGCTCGCTCGCTGATATATTCGTCAGTCGGTATAAAATGTCTGTTAAATCTGACTCCATAGATTTCACGGGCTGATAATCCGCTTAATTCAGATATTGCAATTCTTCCTGCAAGAGATTCGCTCATCCCTTTTCTTAAAACAGGTGTTATTGCTCTCTCAATATATTTCATATCGCATCTCCGACTAATCCAAAGTCTGATTTTAGATTGGTCAGGATACATACACCTACGCTTTTATTGCCCAACGCATCTTCGTTGAACGGGCACGCCCGTTCTGTGCACATTCCTGCGCTGATGGACGTATGACATCTTTGGAATAGTCGCTGTATATTCCTGCTTTATATCCTGCTTTCAGCGCTTTCTTGACAAGCTTATCCTCCCCTGAATGGAATGTAAGTATGGCTGCTCTTCCACCCGGTTTTAATGCTCCCGGAAGCTTTTCCATAAACTCATAGAGCACCTCAAATTCACGGTTTACATCTATACGAAGCGCCTGGAAGGTGCGCTGGCAGGTCTTTTTTACAGTATCTTTTTTCTCTTTTTCAGGTAAGAAATCCAGCGTCTGCTCTATAATGTGGCGCAGCTTTGTAGTCGTGTCGATACGATTGCCTTTTCTGATCTCATCCGTGATTGCCTTTGCAAGCTCCTCGCAATACGGTTCATCTGAATTTTCATAAAGCATGCCCGCAAGCTCCTCACGCGATATATTATCAAGACGCTCTGCTGCACTGATACCGGTATTAGGATTAAGACGCAGATCCAGCGGTCCGTCCACCTTAAATGAAAATCCACGCTCAGGATTATCTATCTGCATTGATGAAACTCCAAGATCGGCAAGTATGAAATCAAAGCCTCCTACTTCATTTGCAATCTCATCTATTGTGCAGAAGTTCTGAAGCTTTATGGTGAGGATATCCTCTCCAAAGCCAGCTTCAGCGAGACGCTTTTTTGTCTTTTCAGACTCGATCGGGTCAACATCAGTGGCATACATATGTCCCTGTCCTTCAAGCTTTTCAAGCATTGCCTTTGTATGCCCACCATATCCTAGTGTAGCATCAAAGCCTGTCTGTCCCGGCTTTATGTCCAGAAAATCTATGATTTCTTTTACCATTATGGATATGTGCATGCCTGCAGGAGTGTTTCCCTTGCTGATGACATGTTCAATTGTATCCTTGTATTTCTCAGGATTTAGCTCTTTATATTTTTCCTCGAATTTTTTGGGATATTTTCCGCTGTAATGCATGCGTCGCTTGTGCTGTACTTCTTCGCTCATATTTTTCTCCTGCATAATATACGTTTTTTCGAAATATGCATTACCGCATATTTGTACCGAATTATTACCTATACCACAACTTCCATTATCTTCCTACCATCATATTCCAACTCGTTTACACCTGTTTTCTTATCCTTATTGAAATTGAAGCTTAGAAGATAACCCTTGTCCTCTTTGTAGTAATCTAAGTAATCAAATAGCTGCTTTTGCCCACGCAGATTATATTCATTTCCATGCCATATTTTTAGCTCAATGATAAATCTCTTTCCTTTATAATCTACTATTATATCTGTCCTTCTGTTATTTCGTGTCTGTGCTTCGACATAATAATTTCCTGTTCCGTTTATTATAGGTTTTAAAAATAAAAGGAACAGCTTTCTTCCATTTTCTTCTATGAATTTATGATCGTTGTCCGTATATATTTCTTCAAAATATTCATAGAATTTTTTCATAACAAGATCCATCTGCAACATATCAGAAACTATAAACTGATTTCTGTTTGCTGCTGCATCTACATATAATCTGTCATTCACAGCCATCTCAGATAAAAATGTATCATAAAGCTGTGTCTCAAAAATCCTGTTTGCAACAGCTACAATACCATTTTTATCCTTTAGAAATCCAAATGTAACACCAAGATCTATTATCGGATTTTCTCTCTTGAAAGGAAAATCTATTCCATCGAAAAGTATCTTTTGAAGCATATCTTTTAATGCCGGATGATCAAGCAGCTTCTTAGTCATATCATCAAATAAAGTATTTGGTTCTTTCAGAAGAAGCTTTATTGCCTGTAAAAGCCCATTTTTCGTCCATGCTTTTTTTTCATCTGCGTCTTGTTCATGTGATGCAATTCGCTCATCAGTCAACTGACATATACGCGATACCAGATACGGATATCCTGATGTATAATCATAGATTATCGATGCAATCAGTTCAATATCCATGCCTGTACGGTGTTCATTCTCGTAATCAGAAAGCATTGACTTTATATCATTTATGTTAAAACTCATATCCATAGAAAAATCAACAGCTATATTCCATGGACTGTTATACTTTGTTTCTTCCTGCGGATGTATCTTTAGTTTTAAAGATTTCACATCATAAACACCTGCCAGTATCACTGACTGAAATGTGATGTCTTTTCCCTGCTGGCATTTCAGATATTTTTCTCTGAGCAGTCCTAAAAATGACAGAAAAATCTGATTATCCGAGCTTTTATCAACCTCATCTATCATAAGCACAACTTTTTTATTGCTGGCTTTGCATAGCCTGGTAATCTTCATTCCCAATGAACGTAGTGGAAATTTATCTGATAGAGGTTCATTCCACTCTTCAATAATAGTCTCCGAAGCGTTCTGATTTTTCAGACATTCCGCAATATCCATCATCAGCCCCTCTGCCAGAGTTCCCAGCGATGCAAAATACTCATCTACTGCCTCAAAGCTCAGACTGATAACAAGATAATCACTTTTAAGCCTCTGTTCGAGCATATAGAGTGTGGTCGTTTTTCCATATTGTCTGGCACGGTTTATGGTAAAATACTGACCTTTATCAATATAGTCATGAATGATTATGTCTACTCTGTCACTTATATCAACCATATAATTTTTCGCCGGTATACATGTTCCGGTAACGCAAAACCGCTTTGACATGTGTGCCCCTCCATACTCATAAAATATGCCAACCCTATGTTATCGGTCACACTATAATGTGAACAGTAACACGATTTCTTTAATAGCTACAGTATAACTTTTATTTTACATTTCCGCAAGATAATCACTTACCTTCCTATACCATCTGCACAAGCCACACGTCGCTTTTTACCATGAAATATCCGATGACTACTTTTATCAGCTCTGTGGCCTGCACCAGGAAGTACACTGCTACTATGCCAAGTCCGGTATATCTGGCAAGCACAAATGCCACCGGTACTACTATCACCCAGGTAAATACCGAGTCAAACAGAAATGTGACCAGTGTCTTGCCACCTGAGCGGAGTGTGAAATACGACGAATGCGTAAATGCACAAAACGGCATGATTATCGCTGATACCGCTATGAAGCTTGTTGCGAGTGACTTGATTTCATCTGTTGTGTTATATATCTGAGGGAAAAATCCGCCTACCAGAAGCATGACCGCCGCCATTATAGAACAGCAGAACACACTGAACACTATCATCTTGTTATCCGCATCCTTTGCCTTTTCAAGCTCACCGGCTCCAAGATACTGCCCCACAACTATGCTGATGCATGCGCCAAGCTGTATAAACACGATATTGAAAAGGTTTGTTATCGTTGTCGCAATGTTTAAACCTGCGATTACCGAGAGTCCTCGTACTGAATAGCACTGTGTAACCGTTGTCATGCCTGCTGCCCAAAAAAGCTCATTGAGCATGAGTGGCAGTCCCTTGATGAATATAGTCTTAAACTCACCAAACGGCATTCCTATTCCTCTGTAAGCGCCCTCGAGATATCTGTTCTTATCCCTGTTTTTATGTGCCCACAGCACAACTATTATTGTCTCAATATATCGCGACATCACAGTGGCAATAGCGGCTCCCGCCACACCCAGCTTTGGTATCGGTCCTATTCCGAAGATGAGCAGAAAATCAAGCACCGCATTGCTTCCAACTGCTGCAAAGCTTGCAACCATCGGTACAAAAGTCTGTCCTGTTTCCTTTATGTTTGTCGCATAGGCCTGTGTCACCGCAAACGGTATGAGACCTATCATAACAATTTCCAGATATTCCTTTCCATATGCCAGTGCTACCTCCGTGGCACCGTTTCCTGCCGTATCTGTCAGATAAAGTGATATGAAACCTGTTCCGTTCGTGATAAACAGTGTCATCGCTATTGCTGTAACAAGCAGCGCTGCATACAGCTTGAATCTGAAGGAATACATATGCCCCTTATGATTTCCCTTTCCAAAGTACTGCGCTCCGAATATACTTGCCGCTGACACTGCCCCAAACACCGCCAGATTGTACACAAATATGAGCTGGTTTACGATCGCTACGCCCGACATCTGCTCTGTTCCTAGCTGTCCTACCATGATGTTGTCCAGAAAACTTACCAGATTGGTGATTGCATTCTGGATTATCATTGGTATTGCCAGCATTAGATAGCGCTTATAAAATGCCTTGTCTCCTATATATTTTTGTCTGAATTTATGCATGTCTTCCCCCCTGTTTCTTCTGTGTAATGCTACTATTCTACTACGGCATACTTTATTTTTCAAACATTTTATACTTTTTCTTAGTTCTTATTTTATGTTATTGTTACTTATCACGCCTGACAGCGTGACCAGCAACGATTAGAGCCCCTTTAAAATGCCTCTACGAGGCAGGGCTGTAATCACTCAATAATTACACTATGGCGCATAGCTTGACACATCTGCTCTTTTGTAATATAAGTATGGTGTAATCTGTTAGTATGTTCTAACTTTCCATTGAACAGCTTTAACTTACATTAAAAATTATATTACTGTAGTAACTGTAAAACACGGAAATCAACGATACAATACATATACACTTTTAGGAGGAAAATCATGGAATTTGAAGCATTACTTGAAGCAAGAAGAAGTGTACGCGCTTTTGACGCAACAAAAACAGTCACAGAAGATCAGATAAAAACATTAATAGAGGCCGGCATACAGGCACCTTCATGGAAAAACTCACAGACTGCAAGATATTACTGCATATTAAGTGATGATATAAAAGCAAAATTTGCCGCTGATTGTCTGCCTGAATTTAACGCCAGAAGTTCTCACGGAGCAGCACTCGTAGTCACTACATTTGTTTCAAACCGTTCCGGCTTTGACCGTGAGGGCAACCCTGATAATGAATGTGGTAATGGCTGGGGATATTATGATCTCGGACTCCACAATGAAAACTTTGTACTTAAAGCAAAAGAGCTTGGACTCGATACTCTTATCATGGGTATACGTGACGGAGAAGCAATCCGCAAGCAGTTAAGCATCCCGGATACAGAAACTGTTGTTGCGGTTATTGCTGTAGGATACGGAAAAACTACACCTGAAAAGCCAAAACGTAAGTCTCCTGAGGATATTGTAAAGTTCTTCTAAACAAGACATAATTGTGGATAGCAAAAAAATTATTAAAACTGTTGTATAAAAGAAAAGCACTGAAAAACCAGTAGTCCCTGATTTTCGGTGCTTTTTCACATATTTTTAAAATTTACTAAGTCGTTATCTTCGTTCTATTTTTATCTGCTATTTTAATTTGTATTCCTTACATGTAAAACTGCCATCATCATTCCTGTAGATTGCAATAAAACCATCCGGACCATTGTCTCCTGATAATACATCAGCCACTACAAAGTCTTTATCATCCGGCATAATATAATTTATATTACCGCTGACACCGCATGTGACATCATCTTCCACATATGTCATGTCAATATTTCCATCGGCATCAGGCTCTGCTGTCACTGTATGACCTTCAACCTCATCAAATCTCTCGTCTATTTCATCCTGACTTATATTTTCTAATGATTTCATAAATTCAGATATTGCTGTATTATCGTCTATATTCTGTTCAGTGTCCAGACTGTTTTCATCTTCAATTTTTTTAAGATACTTATCCGCCGCGGCTCTGTCTGCTTTTGATGTATCAAAAGGAATTTTAAATAATGCACTAAATCCTTCGTAAGCACTATTTTTCATATAACAGCCAGCTTCATCCATCAAATACGCATGTTCTTCATCTCCGAAGCTGTCTACAGCTGATATCCACACACCTCTGTCAGCAAACATTTCAAGGTTGTCACACTCTACAAGTTCATAAATCACACCATCCTGTTCAAACCATATTAACTGTGTATCAAGTGTTCCATTGTTTGCCACATCAAATGGTACACCTCCTATAAGTGGCGATACACAGAAATTTCTGTCTGGCATATCGTTTCCATCATTCTTCGAGATTGCCATAGTAATATATGTTTTCCTATCGTCAATTTTATTTTTGGAATCATCTGATACATATGGTGCAAGGTTACTGCCTGTGACAATTCCCATTAAATTAAACACATAATCTCCTGATTTCTGAACCTCATTAATAGAAATTGCATCCTTGCTCTCAAACGCTCTTGCAAGATTATCGTTATTGGAAACGGCATTTGCAACCTCACTTGAATTCATATATCTGTATGCGGCATATGCTGTAGCACTTCCCGCAAATGCAACAAAAAGAGTAACTGCCGCGGCTGCTGCCATATTTTTTTTATTTTTCTTCATTTTCTTTTCCTCCATATCTGCCTTTTCTAAAATCTGGCGATTCAGCATTTTTGAAGGAACATCCTTTTCCTCTAAAGCCTCATATAAAATAGTATCCAATTTATTCATGACCAATATATACCTCCAGCTCCTGGGATAATTTTTTTCTAGCTGCCCATAATCTTCTTTTTACAGTTCCTTCCGGTACATGTATTTCCTTTGCTATTGCTTTTATTGACTGTCCTTCCATGTAAAATAGGAGAATTGGTACTCTATATACATCATCAAGCTTTGACACCGCCTCTAATACAGCCTGCTTTCTTTCCTCTATGATAACCTGCTCAAGAATATCCTGGCTCTTATCACTGATATTATGTTCAATTTCGTCTGTAAGAGTGACGCTCGGTGCTATTCTATACCTGATTGCATATTTCTTCTTGTTGTTTTTCCATATCCCAACTGCCAACGAAAGCAAAAAACTTTTTACATTCCCGCCTGCATTGATTTTGTCTATATCCTGTATAGCTTTAAGCCATACTTCCTGATATAATTCATCTGCAAAATCATTGTCTATACACAGTTTCCTGCAAAATGAATATATGCTGCTGCCATACTTTTCAATAAATTTTTCCAATTCCTGAATCGTCATTGTGGTTTCCTCTTAGTCGCGATTAAGATTAGGAACTATGTCCTTACACTTATATATTGTCATGTAAAAAAATATGGTTCATTATTATTTTTTCTTTTATATTTTCTGGTGTATTATAACAATACGCTGATAAGATTATTTCTTATATCCATGATCTGCGTGCACAAAATAAAAGACCGCCTCACCATCCAAGTGACGCAGCCCTTAAAATTCAAATCTACAGCTTAAATCTGTATCCCACACCCCAAATAGTCTCAATATACTGAGGCTTTGCAGTGTTCATCTCGATTTTCTCACGGATTTTCTTGATATGTACGGTTACTGTCGCAATATCTCCTATCGAATCCATATTCCAGATTTCCTTGAATAATTCCTCCTTGGTAAATACGTGATTTGGATTTTCTGCGAGGAATGTAAGCAGGTCAAATTCTTTTGTTGTAAACTGCTTTTCTTCCCCGTTTATCCATACTCGTCTTGCCGTTTTATCGATTTTGATTCCACGGATTTCTACGATATCATTCTCTGGCGTGTTGCTTCCGATAAGACGCTCATATCTGGCAAGATGAGCTTTTACCCTTGCAACAAGCTCTGATGGAGAGAATGGCTTGGTCACATAATCATCTGCTCCAAGTCCAAGTCCCCTTATCTTATCTATATCATCTTTTTTTGCTGATACCATCAAAATAGGTGTATTTTTCTTTCCACGGATCTGCTTGCATATCTCAAATCCATCAATTCCCGGCAGCATAAGATCAAGTATAAACAGATCAAAATCTTCTGCTAGTGCTCTCGCAAGTCCATTTGTTCCATCGTTTTCAACTTCTACCTCGAACCCGCTAAGCTCCAGATAGTCTTTCTCAAGATCTGCAATTGCAACCTCATCTTCCACTATTAAAATTTTACTCATTTGGCACCTCCTGATATTTACGGATAACAAAAACCATCTTTGTTCCGCTTCCTTCTTTACTTGTCGCCCATATTTTGCCACCATGGTCTTCTATTATTTTTTTGACTATTGAAAGTCCTATTCCGCTTCCACCTGTTGCAGAATTTCGTGACGCATCTGCACGATAAAAACGATCAAATATATATGGCAGATCTTTCTGGGCTATTCCTCGACCATTATCTTCTATCTCAACCTGTATAAAGTCTCCGACATCATTTATTCTGATATTTATAGAACCATTTGTTTTGTCCATATATTTTACAGAATTTCCGATAATATTATTTATTACACGTCGTATCTGTTCCGGATCAGCTATGATCAGCGTTTTTTTATCAACATAATTTGAATATGACAGTTCTATATTTTTTGCCTCGAGATCAAGACCAATCTCCTCGACACAATCACTGAAATATTCTGTAACGTTGATTTTTGCAAAATTATATGGTATGCGGTTTGTATCAATTTTTGAATAAAGCGTGAGCTCGTTTATAAGTGTATCCATCTCACTTGCTTTATTATATATCGTCCTGACATACTTATCAATCTTCTCCGGCGTATTTGCAACCCCATCTAGTATTCCCTCCGAATAACCTTTTACGGCAGTGATCGGTGTTTTTAAATCATGTGCGATATTGCTTATGAGAGTTCTATTCTCCGTCTCGTTGGTGATTTTTTCTTCGGCATTACTCTTAAGACGCTGACGCATCTGCTCAAATGTAACGCAAAGTTCTCCTAGCTCACCATCCGATGAACTTGTCTCAAGTGAAAAGTCCAGATTACCCTCCTTGATGTTTTCAGCAGCAAACTGAAGTTTTTTTATCGGATTAAGAAGACTTCTATGTATCCAGACTATGAGCATAACAGCCGTTACCACAAGTATTATAAGTATTGCTATAATAAGCTCGATCATAAAATGTTTAACCTCAGGAACAACGCTCTGTGTCGATGTTACAATGTACAATGCATCTTGATTTTTCTGCATATCTGTGAAATTTAACTGTTTAATGATCACCTTATCATCGCTGTCCATAAAGCTGGTGACTTCCGAGCCGCTCTGTACATTTGAGATCTTAGGAAGTGTCAGAAGAACATCCCTGTTATCCTCACCTCCGTTAAATATAATATTTGCACCATTTTTTACAATTAAGTATGAATACTTCTCACTGAGTGCCTCATTCTCCTGCTCAAGGTATTTCTCATCCAATAACTTATCCGGATCATCTGCGGCCAGTTCTGCATATTTTGCATAATCCTGCTCAGTGACCTTTTTCAGAAGAAGAACCGAATTCGTAAGCCACATTTCTTCTGAATCTGTAATTCCGTAACTTTCATTTATCGCTTTTATCTGGAAATTATGAAATCCAGCCAGAACAGCACATGATAAAAGTACCGGAACTAAAATAATTATCAGAAATGATATCATAAGTTTGCTCTTTATTTTCATAGTGCCTCCAAAATATATCCAAATTACTTTATATCATTCAATATTCTTTTCTAATTATATCATACACCCACTAAACACTGTCTAAATTTTCCATTAAATTTAAAAATTGTAAAAAAAACCGCTTATCCTCACGGTATAAGCGATTTTCTGATATTGATACAAATAAACTACATTGTTTCAGCTATTTTGCCTGAAATTTTTTGGCAAGCACTTTTGTCAATATGTTGATAAGGAATACGATCACAAGCAGTACAACCGCAATTCCAAACGCAACATCAAATTTTCCTTCACTTGTTGCTGAAAGATACAGCTTTATGGTAAGTGTTCCTCCTGACTGGAATATCTTTGAAAAAAATCCGCTGCCGGTTTTTGGAAGCATTCCTGCACTTCCGGCTGTAAAAAGAAGTGCTGCCGATTCTCCCACAATACGTCCGATTGCAAGGATTACACCTGTGATGATTCCCGGCATCGCCGATGGAAGAAGGATCGTGCGGATCGTGTGCCATTTACCGGCTCCAAGTCCGACCGCACCATGTCTGTAACTGTCAGGCACTGTTTTTAACGCTTCCTGCGTATTTCTGGTTATGAGAGGAAGAACCATAAGTACAAGGGTCAGCGATCCTGTCAATATACTATATCCCATTCCAAGTGTCTGTCCAAAAAACATCATTCCAAAAAGGCCGAATATAATAGATGGGATACCTGAAAGTGTCTCTGTTGCAAATTCAATTCCCGATACTAATTTTCCCGGCTTTGCATATTCATTTAAGTATACTGCTGCTCCAACCCCGACCGGAGTAGCTATTATCATAGTTATAACTATGATATACAATGTATTGAGAAGATTTCCTGCAATTCCAAGCGTTCCTTTAAGAACAGATGTCTCACATGTGAGGAATTCCCAATTAATCTGGCCAATTCCCCTCACAAATACATATACGATTATTCCAAGAAGAAGCAGAACAGAAATCGCTGCACAAAGGTATATGAAAAAATATGTTATATTATCTGATATTCTGTGGCGTTTTCCCTTTATACTAGTCATTTTCTACAGCTCCTTTCTTCTTAAGCTTCATAAGTGAGAAATTTATGATCATGATAAATACAAACAATACAAGTCCTACTGAGAAAAGTACCTGCCTGTGGAGTCCACTCGCATATCCCATCTCACTTACAAGCTGTGTTGTGAGGAAACGTACAGAGTTGAACGGAAGTGGAAAACTTACCGTTCCGCCCGCCACCATGTTGATAGCCATGGCTTCTCCGAGCGCACGTCCGATTCCAAGTACGATCCCCGTCATGATTCCAGATTTTGCAGCTGGAATTGTCACTTTAAATATTGTCTGGATCTTTGTAGCACCAAGTGCCAGTGAAGCTGATCTCATCTGCTGCGGAACTGCTTTTATTGCAGAAACGCTCATATTTATTACTGTAGGCAGGATCATTATCGCAAGAACAATAATTGCAGCCAGAAGATTCGAACCACCTGTAAACTGATGAGTCGTCGATCCCTCAAAAAAATATTTTTCCAGTTTGTACATAATAGGGTTTAAAATCATAAGTCCTAAAAGTCCATATATAACAGATGGTATAGCTGCCAGAAGCTCTACTGCCGGCTGCACTATTGCTGAAAGCTTTTTATTCGAAACCTCTGTTAAAAATACTGCTGTAAGAAGTGCGATAGGCACACCGATAAGAATAGATACTGCCGTTCCTATTATCGAAGTAAGTATTATGTATAATATTCCATATTTTGGATCTGCCGCAGTAGGTGCCCACTCTGTTCCAAACAAAAGATCTATAACCCCGACCTTTGCAAATGCCGGCGTTCCTTTCAGGAACATATATAAAGTAATTGAAATTACCGCGAATATTGCTACGATCGCACATATAAGAAATATTATTTTCGCAGTATTTTCTACCATTGATTTCTTTCTCATGAATTACTCCTTTTGATTCTTATGTACCCTCGGAGTCTTCTAAATGAAGCATTCTGAAAGTACATTCTTAATAAAAGTTTCCCAAGAAACCTGCTTTCCGGGGAAACTTCTGCCATCAATATTTATAAATATGGATTTTACTGTGGAAGGATAAGACCTACTGATTTAATCACTTCTTTTCCTGCATCTGAGTTTACAAAGTCAAACCATGCTTTAACTAAATCGTTCTGCTCGTCAATCTTTCCCTTTGTGGCCATTACGAACGGACGTGAAAGGAGATATTTTCCTGCTACGATATTTTCTTCTGTTGCATCAACTCCATCAAGTTTCATAGCTGTTACAGTGTCATCAAGTACATCAAGTGAAACATAACCTATTGCACCCGGTGTAGAACCAACCTTTGCAAGAACAGCTCCTGTTGAATCAAGCTCCTGGGCATATTTACACTGATCCTTTACATCAAGAAGTTCCTCGAATGCGCCTCTTGTTCCGGATGCTGCCTCACGGCCTATTACTACAATTGCCTCATCAGATCCGCCAAGCTCACTCCAGTTTGTGATCTGTCCTGTATAAATTTTCTTTAAGTCATCAGATGTAAGCTCTGCTACTGAATTATCTTTGTCAGTGATAACTGCGATTCCATCAATAGCTACAATATTTTCTTCGATACCGTTCGCTTTCTCATCATCTGTGAGTGCTCTTGATGAATCACCGATATCAACACTTCCTGATGTTACTGATTCGATTCCTGCACCTGAACCTGTATACTCGACTGAAACTGTGACGTTTGGATTCTGCTCCATGAAAGACTCTTTAAGTGCTTCACAGAGTTTTTCCATTGATGTGCTTCCTGCAAGTGATATTGAACCACTTAAATCGGCATTTGATGATCCGTTATCTGTATTTGCATCTGAGCCTGTGCTTGAATCTGCTTTATTATCAGAATTTGAATTGTCTGATCCACAGCCTGTAAAAGCTGTTGTCATAAGTGTTGCTGCTGTTGCCAGTACTAAAAATTTTCTCATACGATTTTTCATTTTAATTTCCTCGATTCATTACTTTCTTTTTCTTTGTTTGTTACAAGTGATATAGTAATGTGGAAATGTAAAATTCAAAATCATCGATTTGTAAAAAGAACGTAAAAAATATAAAAATTTCACATGATGTTATAGCACGATCAAAAATTCGATTGATCTGCCATCTTCACTCCTGGCAGATATTCTGCCTTTGTGTGCTCTTACAATAGCGTATGCGGCTGACAATCCTATTCCAAAGCCACCTGTCTTTGAATTGTGTGATGGATCTGCCCTGTAAAAACGTTCAAAAAGTATGTCCTGTCTGCCCTTTTTTATGTTTGCACTCTCATCAACCGTATTCCAGACAGTGATCATGCGATTCCTGCCGGATGTTTTTAATGTTATAGATATAGAAGATTCCGAATATTTTATGGCATTATCAATAAGAATCGATATAAGCTGCCTTATGGCTTTTTCATCCCCGACATACGATATCCCTTCATCCACATTGATCTCCAGCTTTTTGTCCTTCGCCTGTGCCACAGCCTTAAATGGCTCTGCTGTATCAAGCACTGCGTCCGAAAGTGAAAACTCACTCATCATGAGTTTTGTGGCTTCCTCATCCATTCTCGATAAAAAAACAAGTTTTTCTGTCAAAGATGTAAGGCGCGCAACCTGTTTTCTGGTGCTCTTTGTCCATTCGTTTTCGCCTTCCATCATCTCAATAACCTCTGTATTTGCATCTATTATGGTAAGCGGTGTCTTTATTTCATGGCTTGCATCAGTTATAAAGCGCTTTTGTTTCTCGTAACTTTCAGATACGGGCTTTAGTATTTTTCCTGAAAAGAAATATATCATAAGAAACACAACAATAAGTCCCAACATACTTATCCCTATGCTTGCCCATATATATACCTTTATCGTGGAAAGCTCACGCTGACAGTTAAGAAAAATATACATCGTAGAGCCATCCTTATCCACAGTCATATACTTAAAATTATCTGTGAATCCACTTTTTCCACCACCATATGTTCCATCATCCCACAATTTAGAAGCGTATTCCGCAGCAGTTTTCGATGAAATTGTTGCTATTTTACCTGTGTCAATCTTTTCAACATCACCTGCACTGCTTAATGTAACTGTAAAGTATCTTGTGTCAAACTGACTTTCCGGTGAAATTCCATGGCGGTTTAAATCCTCATGTCTCATACCTTCCGGCGGTTTTACATTACCTGTGCCAGAGGGCGGCTCCTGCAGGGCTGTCTTTTCTGTACTTTCTTCAGTACCTGAAACCTGGCTTTCCCGTGTATCATCCAACATATCCGGTTCCTTGACTGACAGGTCAGGAAAGGTTCCTCCGTTTCCTGCGATAAGCTCAAGCCTTGCGTCAAGCGAATTGTTTGTACTTATATAATTCGCAATATTTATCGTTCCAACAATAGCAATAAGCACTATTGAAATAGAAATCATTGCTATGGCTACAAATTTACGTCGTAATTTCTTTAGCATATTTTCCTCATTTCACAATTGAATATCCGACTCCGCGCGTTGCCTTTATCTGTGCGCACGAACCGGCCGATACAAGCTTTTTGCGCAGATAAGAAATATATACCCACACTACATTCTGCTCCGCATCCGAATCATAGCCCCATATTTTGTCCATGAACTGGTCTGCTGATATTATCTGTCCCGGATTAGCCATAAGCATCTCAAGCATCTGATATTCCTTGTTTGCCAGACGTATACCTTCTGGATTTTTGGGACCTGTCAGGATATATGTAGATCTGTTAAGTGTAATATCAGCAAATGTAAGTATTGAATCTGTCGTATCACTCTGCCTGCGTGTCATGGCACGGATCCTTGCAAGCAATTCTTTCATTGAAAACGGTTTTGTCAGATAATCATCTGCTCCGCTGTCCAGCCCTTCCACCCTGTCATCTATTTCAGCTTTTGCAGTCAGTAAAAGGACCGGAACAGGATTACCATGGCTTCTTATCGTCTTAAGGACTGTTATACCATCCATTTTGGGCATCATGATATCAAGTATTATCCCATCATAATTATCACCATTTTCTATGTAATCAAGAGCCTCCGCTCCATCATAGACTGCATCCACTGAATAATTATTATGTTTTAGCACCGCAACAAGTGCACGGCTTAAATCTTCTTCATCCTCTGCAAGTAATAAACGCATTTTTTCTCCCATCTATATAATATGTACTCTCGGATAGCCACCAGTTCATTTTAATATTAATAACAAAAAATCCCTGTGTCAATCACAGAGATTTCTTGTTTATCAGCTATTTAATTAAGGTAGTCATCTACATTAGATGCATCAACTTTTTCAAAGTCAACCCAGACCTGATATCCTGTATCAGCTGCGCCGGCATAGTCTTTTATTGATTTGCCGTCTGATAACATTATTGCAACGTCCACAGCTGCGTTTGCCTGATTTACTGCATTCTGGCATACTGTAAAATCCATCTTGCCTTCTTTTACAAGCTCACAGCCTTCTGATGTGGCATCTACTCCACAGACTACTATTGAAGATGGATCCACACCACATTCCTCCATACCCTGGATCGCACCGACTGCCATTGAATCATTATTACTTATGATACAATCCACATTAATTCCTGCCTGATTTACTATCTCAAAGTATTCTTTTCCAAGATCCGGACTCCAGTCAGCATAATCAGTAAACACATAATTAATTTTTTTGCCGGATGCGTTAAGAACATTCTTTGCAGAGTCTGTTCGTGTTTTTGTTGCAGAATGGCTTTTTTCTCCCTCAAGTATCATAACATTTATCTCATTCTTTGAAGAAAGCTTATCCAAAACATACTCTGCCTGATATGTTCCTGCGACTTTTTCATCCGAAGCAACATATACAAACTGATCCGCCTTTAAATATTCCTCATCCGGGCAGCTGTTTACATATACTATGGGAAGTCCGTCCGCTGCACGTTCTATCTGTAAAGCTGTATCAGCATCAACCAGACGGCAGATGACAGCTGTGTATCCCTGGCTTTTGGCATTTTTGACCTGTTCAACCTGTGCCTCCGCCGATCCATCTGCGTAAACCGTATCATATGATACTCCCTGTTTCTGACACGCAGATTCCAGGGCAGAAATAAGTGAATCCCTGAATGCATCTCCCTTTGATGTCGTTGTGATAAGGATCTTTGTGCTTCCAGCGGATGCCGATTGCCCCTTATTTCCACAGCCTGCAAACAATGCCATGACCATTACAATACATAATAAAATACTTAATTTCTTTTTCATTGCACATATCCTCCTAAACCCTGAATGATTTAATCTGAGTCATAAGATTCTCAGATGTATCTGCGAGTTCTTTGGCTGTATCAGCAACTTTCTCACTATCATTTGTAATGTTCTGTGACTCAGCAACAATATTTCCTGCGTTTCCTGAAATAACCTCAGCACTGGCTGCCTGTTCCTCTGTGATCGCAGCAACATTTGTTGCAACCGATTCAACCTGAGACATACTCGATGCCATATTGTTTACGACATGATTAGCATTTATTATATTGTCATAGATTGTATCAAATGTATTTACTGCCTGATTCACAAGTTCACTGCTTGAGCTTATTTCATCAACACTCTGTTTTGCCTTTTCCACTGTCTCTGCAACAAGTGATGTAACCTGATCTATAAGTCCCTGTATCTTCTGGACTGACTTGTTACTGTCGTCTGCCAGACCACCTATCTCCGATGCCACGACTGCAAAGCCTCTTCCTGCATCTCCCGCTCTGGCTGCCTCGATTGAAGCATTAAGTGCAAGAAGGTTAGTCTCATCAGCAATTTCTCCGATCATACTGACAATGTTATTAATTTCGGAAGAAGCTGTTCCAACTTCATCAATTGACTCCTGGAGACTGTTAATAGAGGACTGGATCACATTCATAGCCTCTCCTACCTTCTCCATATCACTCTTTCCACTCTCTGCCACGGTGACAGTCTCGTTCATTTTCTGCTCTGCTTCCATGCTGCTGTCTTTTGTCTCAGAAACAACCATCGCAAGTGATGTCGCATTCTCTGCTATTTCCTGAACTGATGCCGAGAGCTGATCTACCGTCTCATTAAGATTGTCTATTGTCTTCGACTGTGTGAGTGAAGCCTCATACAGACCACCAGATACAGTAGAACTTGATTCAGCCTGTCCCTGAAGTGTCTCTGACGCATTGACAATATCATTTATCATCTTACGCATAGACGCTGCAAAATCCTTCATGCTCTGACCCATTACAGTGATCTCATCGTTTCCCTTTGTTTTTATATCTACTGTAAAGTCACCCGATGCCATCATGACAATAGAATCTGTAAGTGATTTGATCGGTTTTATCATGTAGTTTACCATTCTCTCCATCAGTACAAGAAGAATTATAAGAATCACAACTGCAACTATTGCCATAGTTGTTCTAAGTGAAACCAATTCTGCAAATATTGATGCTTCCGGAACATACGAAACTAAAACCCAGTTTGTTCCTGAGATTTCCCTAAATTCAACTATATTATTATCAAGGGATATTGAATCATAATCCTGCTCATCTATTTTTTCCCCGATCGTTCCGAGGAAACCGCTGTCATCACTCAATGAGCCTGATAAACTATCCTCACTCTGTGATAAAATATTCATTGTTGAACGATCTATAAGAACTGCCTGTGCGTCATCCATACTTATAAATGAGTTGACTATGACCTGTATGTGTGCAATTGGAACATCTATTGCGATCACCCTGATTTTATCCGGATTACGCAATATCGCACTGGCACTGATAACTTCATCTCCAGCCTCATTTGTAAACACATCTCCAAATGCCATATTCACACGGGTAAGACCTTCTGTATACCATACCGGATCATCACTTATCGTTTTCTTATATTCCACCCCATCTGCCTGCATTACTTTTCCATCTGAATCTGCTATATAAAATCCATCCGGATAGTTTGAGCTTTTTCCGAGATAGCTGTCGAGCAATGTCTGTATCTGCTCATCTGTGTAATCCATCGTTTCAAGATTTTCCTTGAACGTGTTAAATACATTAAGACTTTCCGTCATCCATGCTTCCATCTGTGATGCCTGATTTTTAACTGACAGCTCAAGTACCTGTTTTGATTTATCCTCAATAATATTTTTGGAAATCATATACGACAATAAAATCAAGATCAAGACAAGAATAAGCACCAGCGCACTTACCGCAGTAAGTATTTTGGTCTTGATAGAAGTTATTGATTTCTTTTGTTTCGACATATGAAAATCCCCCCCTTAGTAGTATTATTATTATTTACTTAATAAAAATCAAGCTAGTACCATACTACCACTATCGGGAGGAAAATTCTACTGGTTTTGAATATTTTAGTTAAATATCGACCTTTTATTTGATAAACGGTTTAAATACGATTGAGAGATTTCCTAACAATATCATTGTAATTCCGATCACTATAAAACATACCATTGTGCCGAGGTTCGCCACATATGCCGATCCAAAAAGAAATACTATTTCGACAAGATTTACTCCCATATTAAATATTGAGATTATCTCAGCCCTGCGCTTATCGTTTCCCTGTTCATCAACAACTTTATTTTGCACTTCATCTAAAAGATATGTTGAAATGTCTATGACCAGCGGGAGTACGAGCATTATCGCAACTATCACGATCCTGTCAGATAGCAGTCCTAAAAAGCACAGCATCAGACCCGCCAGAAAAAAAGAACATACAAAAACAATATTTTTCTCTATCGTTTTCACCTTATTCAATATAAATTCTGAGGAAAGCTGGATAATAGAATATCCCAGGATGACCGGTGTCATATAGACTTCGCTTATATCTATTTCCATAAGCTTTTCTACGAAGAAGAAATTGATAAGCACGTATGCTATGTTAATGGACGCTAAAAATACGATTATCCAGACGGTTTTAATATTACATACAGATTTAAAAGTCCGGCATTTTCCTGCCATAACACAATTTTGCCTCTTATCCGTATTAACCTCTCTTTTTAGTCCGAATGAAGTTATTACTGCTGCCAGATCTGCTAATATCGTAGCCACAAGCAGCCCTGGTATTCCATAAAATTTGTAAATGAACACATACGTTATTGTACTGATAACAAATCCTGCCGTTCCACAATTTGCCACATGTGCAGTTTTACTTACAAATATGTCTTTTGGTTCAACCGAATAAATATACGCACTCTGGGTTCCCGATGAAAAACAGGCAGCCATTCCTTCTACAAAGACTTCTATTACAAAAAGAACCATGCTTTTATTAATGAAAGCCGCTAAAAGCAATACTCTTGCAAAAAGGAGCATAAGCTGTGACAGTATCAGGGTATTTCTGTGCCCCAGCTTATCTGATAGTCTGCCTGTTGGTATCTCTCCGACAAATATACATATCGACAGAAGCGCCTGAAGTACAAAGAAATCATTAACTGATATTCCGGTTTCAGTCCTTACTAATAATGCAACCGGTGAAAAGAAAACAAGTCCATTGAAAAAGGATACCGCATCTAAATTATCCATTTTAAAAATCCGGTTTTGCAATTTCATTTATAATAATACCTCGTTTCGTCATATTAAGTTTTTATTATAATTTTTGCAAAATCCTAGTGCGGCATAAATCCTGTTTACCTCTTTATTCTGTTCATTTTTTAATTATTTAAGCATCATTTATATTGACTATACTATATAACAATTTAACATAAATTAAAAGAGTATAATTTATGTCATAAAACTACAGATCTACGTTTGTCTGCGTTCCAGACGTTGTAAGTGTGTATGTCTGTCCTGCCTCAAGATCTTTAGCACTTATTATTACGCAGTCATACGCTTTTAACGCTGTATATGTTATGATCTCGTTTCCATCACTGTCGGTAAGTATAACTTCACCGGCTTCTTTTTGGGAATCAAGTTTTACGAGCATTACCTGCTGGTCAGAGTCATCACTTATATCCTCTGCCATGCCGCTGCTTCCTATTGCAACAACTGTTCCTTTGTTTATGTAGCAGGCGGATCTGTCGCCATAATCTATTGCGCTGTTTCCGTTGTCAGATGGGCCATCTATATAAACCTCGCCACCATTTACTGCGATATCTCCGTTTGAGTCAATTCCGTCACCTCCTGCGAGTACGTGGATATATCCACCGTTTATTTCCATCCACATTTCATCAGTAGATGTGTTCTCTGTGCTGTCATTACCCATTCTGCCGAATCCCATCTCCTCGTTGCCTCCGGCTGCATTTATGCCGTCATCACTAGAAGTAATATCGATATCTCCATCGTTTATAGTCACTGTAAGTCCTTCAAGTCCCTCATAGCTTTCTGATATCGTGATAGTTCCGCTGTTTATTTCAACTGCTTCTCCTGAATGTACTCCATCATCGCCAGTGGTTAATGTATATGTTCCGTCATTTATAGTAACTGCTGAATTACTATGGACAGAATCATCTGCTGAATTTATTGTAAATGTACCACCATTTATATATAGTCTGCCATCTGCTTTGATTCCTTTTGTGCTTGCAGAATCCGAATCAGAAGTGTCACTTTCTGACTGTTCCGTGCCATCGCTCTGATTTGTACTTGCAACCTGATCTGTGCCTGCTGCCTGATCTGTGCCTGCTGCCTGGTCTGTATTGCTGTTTGGTTTCTCTGGCGGCGTTTCTCTATCGGAATTGCTGTTATCTGAACTATTATTTCCAGAACCTCCCTGTGGTACCTCTCCACTTGGCTTCTCTGATGGTGCATTTCCGTCCAGCGCTTTTCCTGATGGCACTTCTCCTGATGGTGTATTTCCATCCGGTACTTCTCCTGATGGTGCTTCTCCCATCTTCGGTCCTTTTCCTCCTCCCGGGCCGCCCATCATATTATCCTCATGGGTTTTTGTGGAATTTTCTACTCCGCCTCCGGCTGTAATATCAAACGTTCCATCATCTATCTGCACAATATTTGATGCATCAATTCCATCTCCTGTACTATCGATCGTAAATTCTCCACCAGCAATGTATACATAACCTTTTGAACTGTCATCTGCATTTTCTGAATGTATTCCATCCTTGCCGGATACAAGGTTAAATGTTCCCTCTGCTATGCGCACACTGTCTTTTCCTGACAGTGCATGGCTTGCAGCTGTGATATTGTAAGTTCCTCCAGTTATCTTAAGGTCGTCTTTTGATACGATGCCATGTCCGTTTTCAGAATTGATCGTAAGTGTTCCACTTCCGTTTAATGCCAGATCATCTTTTGAGAAAATAACAGCATCTATATTGTTATCATCTATGGCCTCAAATTCAGCTGTATTCATAAGTATGTTTTCTGAACCCTCTGCAAGTGTAATGAAAGTTTTACCTGCACTTTTAACATATATAGCTGCACTTGTGGCGCAGGTAATATCTGCGTTATCAAGCACAAGCTGCACCTTTTCATCATCTGCATCTACAACGAGCTGCCCCTCCGTAAGCGTTCCTGAGATGATATATGTTCCACCGGATGTTATTGTGATCACATTTCCATCTACAGTTACACCGTCTACTGTATCATCAGTTGAAGAATTGTCTGAACTGCCACTTGAAACAGTTGTAGAATCATCGGACAAACTTATTTTTACCGAATCACTCTCCTCGTAGCCCACATCCAGATCCCTATCTGTAAACATGTCATCATAAGATAATGTATCTCCTGTAGATACAGCCTGCTGCGATTCTGTTGTATCTGTACTGTCTGCTGCTGTGCCTGAACATGCCGTAACCGTCATTGACAAAATTACTGCACTTCCAAGCAATGCACATAATCGTTTTCTTCTATAGCTCATTTACATTTACCTCCTGCTGCATAATACTGATTTCAAGATTTCCGTTTCTACATCTGAGTTCATCTATGAACTTCTTTTCCTGCTTTTGGTCCTTTAAAGTAATATGATATGTAAGTTTATAAAGGCTTCCCATATTTGATGTTTTTACTGCTATAACCTCACAACGTGTAAGATACTGCTCGAAAAGATCATCAAATACTTCACCATAATTTAAATCTTCAGGTATTGTTATTTTAAGTGTTTTGTCATTTGTTGCTTTTTTATGTGTACCAAAGCCTGTAATGTTAAGCATAAGCATCACAAGTCCCATGATAAGTGAAAATAATACTGCAAATCCAAGATATCCCATTCCTGCAATAAGACCTGCTGCCATTGCAAGGAAAATCGTTCCTATTTCTTTGGCTGTTCCCGGTACAGATCTGAATCTTACCAGTGAAAATGCACCAGCCACTGCAACTCCGGCTCCAACGTTTCCATTTACCATCATTATCACAATGCACACCACCGCCGGAAGCATTGCAAGTGTTATCGCAAAGCTTGCTGTATAACGGCTTTTATATGTATATACCCATGTTATAAATGCTCCTATCATAAGCGATACAACAATACACAATATAAATTGTGGCACTGCTATAACTGTTTCTCCTGTAGTATCAAAAATTCCTGTAAAAATATTGCTAAGCATATTTTAATCCTCCGATTCTTTCCTCATAATTGTCTTCATTATTACTTTTCTTGTTGTTATCTTTGCTGTTCTCTTTTATTGTCCTGTAAGCTGTTCCATACTTTGAAAATGAAGTCTTGTAAATCTTATTTCCACTTAAAAACTCAACCATCCAAAGTGGAATTGCACCCGCTGTTTTTACTTCCATCAGCACCTGATCTTCCTTTAAAATAGGATTTCCGTATATCCCTTTGCAAAGCGACAGGTCATAATCCCGCCATAAAATATTTCTGTCAAAGGTTATCCGAAACTCATGGTCATCTTTTGCATAATAGGCTTCCCTTTCATAGGAAAGCATTACTGCCGGTGCAAGCCCTTCGTAGTGATCCATGCAATAATCAATTTCATCTGAAATCTGACATGACATAACCTTTTCATGATGTAGAAGATATCTTTGAGCTTCGGATTCTTTCATTGCAATCCTTCTTTTGTATACGATCGAATCATATTTTTTCTTTATTTCGACAAATACCTTTGTGCTTTCATTTGCAACACCATAGCTTCTGAGTCTTAGCTTTTCCTTGTACATTGGATGATCAAGCGAACGCCTTATCAAAAGATAATCCGGTGTGTCAAAATACAGGCTGCATACTGTACTTCTTCCATAAGCATCTGCGATCATGTATTTTTTCATGACTTCCATAAGCTTTCTGAAAATGTCTTCATCTATCATATATTTAATTTCACTTCTTTTAAAAATCATCTGTTCTGCCATGATATTTTACCCCTTTCCTTATGTTGGACTTATGATATCATCCAAACCTTAAATGAACTTTAAAGTTGTAAAAAACATGTAAAATAATAAAAAAAAGACCCCTCCGGGTCTTTCTTTGTATTATGCCTGATTATTTTCTTTTATAAAATTAATGAAATCATCCTGCTCCTTTGGCTTGGAAAAATAATATCCCTGAATATAGTCTATGCCAAGATCGTCTAACCTTTCGAATTGTTTCTTTTCCTCAATACCTTCCGAAACAATTTCCAGATTCAGCTTATGGATCATTCCCATAGCCGCATCCATAACAAGCTTTCCTTTTCCGTTCTTGAAATATGCCTTCGTCATTACACTGTCAAACTTGACTATATCAACCGGCATTTCTACTATATAATTAAGATTACACTGCCCTGTTCCAAAATCATCAAGGGCAAATCTTACACCAACTTTCCTTAATCTGTTCATATTTTCAAGAAGTATAGCCTTTTCTGCAATGGAAGCCGACTCTGTTATCTCAAGTACTATAGATCCTGGATCAACATTGTATTTTTCCATTAATCTTATAAAATCAACAGCCAGGTTTTCATATGCACATTGTATAACTGACAGATTAATCTCAACATATTCTATTCCGAGCTTCTTTAAATCCTGCGCAACAAGAAGCTTACATACATTCTCGAATACGTATTCACCGAGCCTTATAATAAGCCCACTCTTTTCGGCTACTCCTATAAATTTTCCCGGTGGTATAATTTCTCCATCTCTCGCACGGATTCTGACAAGAGCCTCTGCTGTTGTAAATCTTTTTCTGCCAGTTGAATATATAGGCTGATAAAATACCTCCACACGATCTTCATTCAAAGCTTCTATTATCATTGTTTCTGTATTTTTTTCTTCATAAATACGATTAATAACATAGTTATCTATGACCATCACATCGCTTGTATGAAACTTAGCCCTATCCTGCTTGGCACACTGAAAAATGGAAAGTATATCATTGGCACGTCTTATCTTTTCTGTAGAAACCATAAAGTACAATTCAAGATGCAGCATCCGGAACTTATCATTTCCCCATGGTTTATCAAATCTATCCTGAATGCAGTCTATCGCAGCTTCTGCTTCATCTCTTTCGTTAAATACCATAATATACTCACTGGCTGAGCTTCTGAAAGTTGTAGCCTCTTTTATAGCAGATATAAATGCCACAACCTCCTTTGATATGTTGTTTTCCGTTTCAAATGAAAATGCGTTGTTTCTATTATTATCATAACGCACACATAGTATAGATACGTTCTTCCCGCGTCCCTGCAGCTCACGCATATATATAAAAAGTGCATTCAGATTAAAAAAACCTGTATCTGCATCTATATTTGATACCGGATTTTCAAGTATAAGATAGGTCACAAGTATACCAAGCACACTTGCAAAGCCTACAACAAGGAGCCTGTTGTTTAAAAACTGGGTAGCAGCTGCTATACACCATATAATAAGCCAGGCTATGACCCCGATTCTTCGCCTTGGATTCATCTGCCTCTTATACTTATAAACCATATAAAAAATGACTGCAAGATTCAGTATAGCTACTATATATGTCGCAATAACACTTGAGCCATATGTATATACGACTCCATCTTTAGAATATATATGTATGGGAAGAAACGCTATTATAACAGCCGAAACACTAGATGTAACGGATGTCCTGAATATCCAGTTCCTTTCATTTTTTTTCGAATTTGAAATATCAACACATACATACCACAAAGCAACAAGCGATTCCGATATAATTGTCCACAAATATATTTTGCAGATAAAAATAACCAGTAGATCCGGCAGATACTGTCTGTTTTGTATAGCTATAATGGATAAAATATCAAACATAAGAGCACAAAAAACTATTGTCCATATAGCAATAAAGGCGTGCGTTGTATGAAGTTTTAATTTTTTCTGTGTCAGGAAAAAAAATAAAATAATTCCCATGATCACAATTCCACAGCATTGTGCTAATATATTCATCCATTTTCTCCTTTTTTATTAGTACTATGATACCATTACTTTTATCAGATAGCAAACACAAAACACACTTTTCCAATAAAATTTTCGTCATGTATTAATCATATATTCTAAAAAAAGAGCATTCCAACATAAAATTGAAGTGCTCTTTTCGCTTCAAAGCCTATAAATAAAGGCTTTTCATTAAAATCGGCGTGACAAGATTCGAACTTGCGACCTCTACGTCCCGAACGTAGCGCTCTACCAAACTGAGCCACACGCCGCTATATTTATTTCATACTGTTCCTTGTCTGAACAGGAACCTGCTTGTTGCTGGTCACACTGTTATGAGTGAACAGTAACACTTGCTTTCCAACGTTCATATATTATCACAGCTTAATGCTTTTGTCCAGCATAAAGTAATGATATAATTTATTTTGACCAATACTTATGTTACTGGTCACACCTAACAGTGTGACAAACAACGATTATACCCTGTTTTGGAGGTTATTATGGAAAAGACAGTACTTATCACCGGTGCTTCGCGCGGAATAGGCGCCGCACTGGCAAAAACTTTTGCCGCAGAGGGATACAATCTAAGCCTCTGCTGCCACAACAATACCAGACTTCTCAATGACCATGCCCTGTCACTGCATGAGCAATATGGCATCCAGACACTCTGCTTTACCGGAGATGTCGGGGATTATTCCTTTGCCGCCCATATGGTAGGTGAAACCCTGGATAAATTCGGCCACATAAATGTACTTATAAATAATGCCGGAATCTCCCACATAGGACTGCTAAGTGATATGTCGATTGAAGAATGGAATAAAATAGTCGCAAACAATCTTACATCTGTATTTTCATTTTCAAAGCTTGTTATCCCACAGATGGTAAGTTCTAAATCCGGTAAGATCATCCAGATTTCATCTGTCTGGGGCAATGTGGGTGCATCCTGTGAAGTCGCATACTCTGCATGCAAAGGTGGAATCAATGCTTTTACAAAGGCACTCGGAAAAGAACTTGCTCCCTCAAATATCCAGGTAAATGCCATCGCATGCGGTGTTATAGACACTGACATGAATAAGTGTTTCACAGATGAAGAACGAAATGAGCTTGCCGATGAAATACCTGCCGGACGTTTCGGAACTGCGGATGATGTTGCATCCCTTGCGCTGTCTATTGCAACCGGAAATGAATATTTAAACGGTCAGATCATCACACTTGATGGCGGCTGGATATAACAATAAAAGCTTAAGTTTATTATTTACAAAATTTTACATTTTTCTATTATTGTAAGAAAATAGTTGCGCTATGTGCCTTTTCTCTTCTATTGTCTATTTATGATATAAAATTCACTCATCATGAGTAAAGTAATCAATATAAACAAAAAGATAAATCCAGACATAAGTAAACACAGAGACAAGTACAGCAGCAATATCGAATATTCTTTTGCCGACAGACTGAATTATGTAATGCTTGTCAGAAATATCACCAATGTTCAGCTTGCAGATAAGATGTACTGTGCCACTTCGACTATCGCCGGATACCGCACCGGTGCACGTATTCCAAATGCGATCATGATAAAAGAAATCTGCAGATCACTCGATGTATCTGCAGATTATCTGTTAGGTCTGTCTGATTCTATTCTGCTACAAGAATAATTGTAGTCCTTCCCGGAACACGTATCGTATTTTCTCCGATTATCTCAGTCTTTTCCATAAAGTTTTCATCATCCTTATATTCCACATTTGTATTGACATCAACTATCCATTTCCTTCCGTTTGGAAGTACAGGAAGCTGCATGACAAGCGGTTCCCAGTACGCATTCATACAATAAAAAACGATATCATCATCTGTATCTGTCTCATTTCTTCCTGCAAACATTATGCCTATGAGTTTAGTACGGAAATCCGTGTTTGCATTAAAAGGAGATCCATTGTGGATACTTATTTCCGGCAGCTGGCATGATGATGGCTTTGTCATTTTGCGAAGGATCGGATGCTCTTTTCTGAACTTTATCATGTGCCGCACAAAATCGTGAACCTCTTTGTGTTTGTCAAGTCTGGTCCAGTCGAGCCATGAAATGATATTGTCCTGACAATACGCATTATTATTTCCAAACTGTGTATTACAAAATTCGTCTCCTGCAAAAAACATAGCCGGACCACGACTGCAGAGCAATGCTGCAAATGCATTTTTTATAAGCCGGCATCTGAGTCCGTTTATTGCCGGATCATCAGTCTCTCCCTCAGCTCCACAATTCCAGCTGTGACCATTATTGTCGCCGTCTGAATTGTTCCATCCATTTTTTTCATTATGCTTTTCGTTATATGAATATAGATCATACAATGTAAATCCATCATGACATGTCAGGAAATTTACAGATGCTTTATGTCCCCTGCTTGCCGGATTATAGAGATCTCTTGAACCTGTTATACGTGTTATCGCATTTCCTGCTGCTCCATTGTCTCCCTTTAAGAAACATCTCATATCATCACGATATCTTCCATTCCACTCAGCCCATTTGTTCCATGAAGGAAAGCTTCCCACCTGGTAAAGACCTCCCGCATCCCATGCTTCCGCTATAAGCTTTAATTTGCCAAGTATTGGATCAAACGCAAGCGATTCCAGAATAGGAGGATTAGCCATCGGCGCTCCGTTCTGGTCTCTTCCAAGAATAGATGCAAGATCAAATCTGAAGCCATCAACCCTGTATTCCACAGCCCAGTGGCGCAGACAATCTATGATAAAGTTTCTTACGACCGGATGATTGCAGTTCATAGCATTTCCACATCCACTAAAGTTATAGTAATATCCATCCGGTGTCAGCATATAATATACATTATTGTCAATCCCTTTGAACGAGAAACATGGACCGTTTTCATTTCCCTCAGCAGTATGGTTAAAAACAACATCAAGTATTACTTCTATCCCATTTTGCTTTAGCTCCTTTATGAGTGCCTTCAGTTCATCCCCTTCACGATGATGCTCCTCCTGACTTGCATAACTGGTGTTAGGTGCAAAAAAAGATACTGTATTGTATCCCCAATAGTTGTAAAGCTGGACTCCGTCAACAACCCTCGCACTTTCCATTTCGTCAAATTCAAATATAGGCATGAGTTCTATTGCATTTATTCCAAGATCCTTAAGATATGGTATCTTCTCCCTAAGCCCGGCAAATGTTCCCGGAGCCGCTACATTTGACGAAGGATCTTTTGTAAAACCTCTTACGTGTGTCTCGTATATAACAAGATCCTCCATAGGCTTTTCGAGCTGCTTCACATCGCCCCAGTTAAAATTGCTTTTTACAACGCGCGCCTTGTATACAAAGTTGTCAGAACCCTCCGGTTTATCTCCCCAGTTTCTCTGTCCAGTCACAGCCTTTGCATATGGATCAAGGATCACATTGTCTTTGTTGAACAAAAGTCCCTTTGCCGGATCATATTCTCCGTCAAATGAAAATGCGTATTCGAAATCAGTTATTTTTATATCGAAAACAAGCATAGAATAGGTATCTCCTATTCTGTATGAATCCGGATATGGTATCCTGGCATATGGTTCTTTCTCCATTGGCCTGAAAAGAAGCAGTGTGCATCTTGTTGCACCATGTGAATTTATCGTAAAACTCACACCATTTGAAGTCTCATATGCTCCATTCATTCTGAAAAAACCTGGTCTGATCTTAAATCCGTCGACAAAATCAAGCGGAGAAAGACCTGTATCCACCACATCTACTGCTGTATCACCTTTAATACGTTCTCTCCACATATACATAATGCTCACTACTCCCTTACATATAATTTTCCATCTTCATAAAATCCAATATTACTATAATTTTGTGAATATGTATTCATCAGATCGATTATTTCCTGCTTTTTACCATTTTCTGCCACAGTCGGCTGAAAATCATTTGCTGACTGGGTACTACTCAATGTGCATGGTATAATGCATGCATTTATGTCCGGTTGGAGTTGACCATCTATAAAATTGAAAGTCTGCTGATAGATTGCAGTATTTTTATCTGTTGGATTTTTATTTCCGCCAAAGCAGAAGTTTCCGAGACTGTAACATATTACTTTGCCATTGTACAGTTCCATTCCCTGCAGCACATGTGGGTGGTTGCCTATCAGAAGGTCTGCACCCCAGTCTATTATCTTGTGTGCAGTGTTTACCTGATAATCGTTTGGATAATACTCTCTTTCTATCCCCCAATGACAGCACGCTATTATAAGGGATACTCCCTGCTCCTTTAGATTTTCAATCCCGTTTTTTATATATTCTTCCCTGTCTGCATTCTGTGAGAGAAGATTTGCTGAAACAACTCCTATCGTAATGCCTTCGTCTGTAGTATATGTACCTATTATATCATTATACCCATACACAATTCCAGCCTCATCGAGTACATTCTGCGTATCAATAAGACTCTGCTGTCCATAATCGAGAGTGTGATTGTTTCCAAGACTGCATGCTTCTACGGAACTTCCTGTCATAATTCCAGCATATTCAGGTTTTCCTTTTAAGTTCCACGCTTTCTCAACTTTTTCAGTTTCATCAGTAAGTACACACTCAAAATTGATCAATGTAAAATCATCTGACGCAAAAATATCCCTCACTCCGTCAAAAAAATAATCCTGCCCATATGTGTCATAGTAATAATTAAAGCTTCCACTATAACTTTGTTCCTGATTATTTCCAAGTGTACAGTCACCTGTCGCAGAAACCGTCACACTTACAGCCTGTGGTGTGTGTACCTGTGTCTGTTCTGAAACTTCCTGTCTTTGTTCTGAAGCTTCCTGTGTTTCGGTCAGAGCCTCCTGCGGCATTTCACTCTCATTTTCCGGCTTTGTTTCTTCCGGCTGCTCTGTCAGTGTCTGTTCTGTACCAGCCTGCGATTTTGCATCTCCAGTTTCCGGCTCTGTATCCACCATATTCTGTACCGTTTGCACACTCTCATCCACTCCGCATGACATAAGTGTAAATGCCAATACTGTACATATCATTATAATTATTATTACCCTTTTAACATTTTTTATCATACGTAATTCCTTTATTGTAATATTAACTCATGCTTCCAACATTTGATAGCTTATATGCTCTTACAGTCTATACTCTTAACCTATGCTCTTAGTATATCCACTGTGTGTGCGCTTGCCCCCATAAGGTCAGCTCTTTCACATGTACTGAGGTGGTAAGACACAAACAGATCAAACTCATCTTCATCGAGAGCATTTAAAAATGGTCTTATATAGTTAGCTGCTCCATCCGCAGCTATTATTTTTTCACGCTGAAGCCCTGCCTTTTCGTTTAACTTTTCTATATCCTCAAGACGTACAAAGCTATACAGATCATTTGCTTTTTCTGTACAGTGGAATTTTTCGTCAAGCATCCCCGACTCTATTCCCTCTTTTATGTGCTTTTCTTTTATCGCATATGTTATCACACTGTACTCATTCATTATATATGCGACAAGGATTACCCCACCGGGTTTTGTGACCCTTTTCGCCTCAAGCAGTGCCGCAAGCTTTTCCTCTTCTGACTTAAGATGATACATAGGTCCAAACACAAGTGTAAGATCAAACTGGTCATCTGAAAATTTCTTTAATTTCACGGCATTTCCCTGATAAGCTTTTACCTTATCACTCTTTTGCTTTAATCTTCCCAGATTATGCTTTACAAGCTCAAGCGCCGTAACATCATAGCCATCTTCCGCAAGCGGCACCGAATATCTTCCTGTTCCCGCACCTACATCAAGAATCTTTATCCTGTGTTTTTTTGCGGCACGGATTTCGTCATGAGTTATCCCCTCATCTTGTTCTATAACTATAGTGTTCTCTATCTGTCCCAGATATTCATATATATATTTCATGGATGTTATAAATTCAACTTTTCCGTGGCGGCTGTTTAACCGTTTTTCTTCATTAAATTTATTATAATATTGTTCTAATTCTGTCACGTCTACCTCTTTTACTTTACTGTCCATCCCGGATATCACAAACCATCTTTTATATGCTATTCCTCAATATGCTCCCGGCCTTGTGCGATTATCGTCCGCACATGTCCATCAGCAAGTGAATAAAATACTGATTTACCCTCACGTCTGCTGTTTACAAGCTTATTTTGTTTTAAAATACGAAGCTGATGTGAAATAGCTGACTGTGTCATGTTAAGTACCTTTGCCAGATCGCACACACAGACTTCTGCCTCAAATAAAACAAAAAGTATCCGGATCCTTGTCGAATCACCAAAAACCTTAAAAAGTTCTGCCAGATCATACAGCTCTGTTTCCTCCGGCATTGTCTCATTTACGATCTTTAAAAGTTCCTCATGGACTTCGTTACAATCACAACATTCAACTGTATCATCTATATTATTCATATTACTTATCATCTTTTCTCCAATCGTAATCATCCCTAAACTGCATGCTGTCTTTTATATAATAACATAATATGATGGACAACAATTAGTTTGCCTTATAATCATAACATTATTATAGTCTTTAGTACACATTAATGTGAAATAAGAGGCAAAGTGATCCTGCCTCTTATCTTATCTGTTTATTTTTATAATAATCCTATTTTGGATAATCATTTTAAAGCTTGTGTACAAACAATGCTCTTATCGCATTGAGTACCGCAATGATCATGACTCCGACATCCGCAAATATTGCAAGCCACATATTCGCAATTCCTACTGCTCCAAGAAGCAGACATATAAGCTTGATCCCTATTGCAAAATATGTGTTCTCGTATACTATCCTAAGACATTTTCTCGAGATCTTTATCGCCTTTGAAATTTTTACCGGATCATCATCCATAAGGACTATATCGGCTGCCTCTATCGCTGCATCTGATCCCATGGCTCCCATTGCTATTCCAATGTCCGCTCTTGAAAGAACCGGCGCATCATTTATTCCATCACCTACAAACGCAAGCTTTGATTTTCTGCTCTTCTTTGCCAGAAGCTCTTCTACCTTCGCAACTTTGTCTGATGGCAGTAGCTCACTGTATACTTCATCTATACCAAGCTCCTTTGCTACTGAGTCCGCAACAGTTTTTGAATCGCCTGTAAGCATTATAGTGCGCTCGATCCCCGCTTTTTTAAGTGCATGTATCGCCTCTTTTGCTGTGGCCTTGATCCTGTCTGAAATGAGTATATATCCCTCGTATTTTCCATTTACAGCCACATGGACTATCGTTCCTACTTTATCGCTATCTGCATATGAAAGTCTGAGTTTTTTCATGAGCTTGTAGTTTCCCGCTGCCACATCTATACCGTCGACTTTTGCAATTATTCCATGTCCGCTGATTTCCTCAACATCAGAAACCCTTGTCTGGTCTATTTCCCTGCCATATGCTTTTTTTAGGCTTTTGCTGATAGGATGTGACGAAAAACTTTCTGCAAGTGCTGCATATTCAAGCACTTTTTCTTTATCCATTGTGTTTTCATACACACCCGTAACTTCAAATACACCTTCAGTCATCGTTCCTGTCTTGTCGAATACAACATATTTTGTCTGCGACAGTGTTTCAAGATAGTTAGAGCCTTTTACAAGTACACCCTCCCTGCTGGCTCCACCTATTCCTGCAAAGAAACTAAGTGGTATACTTATGACAAGTGCACACGGACAGCTGATAACAAGGAATGTAAGCGCCCTGTATATCCATGTAGCCCATTCAGGTGATGCCGACATAAATAACATCCTCACAACCGGTGGCAGTATAGCAAGTGCGAGTGCACTGTAGCAGACTGCAGGTGTATAGTATTTCGCAAACTTTGAAATAAAGTTTTCTGACTTTGATTTTTTAGAGCTTGAGTTTTCAACAAGATCTAATATCTTTGAAACTGTTGATTCTCCAAATTCTTTTGTAGTCCTTATTTTTAACACACCGGATAAATTTATACATCCACTGATGATTTCATCTCCATATTTCGCATCTCTTGGGACACTCTCACCTGTTAATGCACTTGTGTTTAATGTAGAGCTTCCATCTATTATGATTCCGTCAATCGGAACTTTTTCCCCGGGCTTTACTACAATAACGGATCCTATTTCTACCTCGTCCGGGTCAGCCTGTTCAAGCTTACCATCCACCTCTACATTTGCATAATCAGGTCTTATGTCCATAAGCTCACTGATATTTCTGCGGCTTTTTCCGACAGCATAGCTTTGGAACAGTTCTCCGATCTGGTAAAAAAGCATAACAGCTATCGCTTCTGTATAGTCGCCATTTTCAGAAAGTGCAACTATTATAGCACCCACTGTCGCAACTGCCATAAGGAAATTTTCATCAAAGACCTGATGGTTCATAATTCCCTTAAATGCTTTTCGCAGTATATCATAACCGATAACAAAATACGGTATCAGATATAACAGAAATCTTATAACCCCCTTAACCGGCACAAAATGTAAAATTATCATAAGTGCTGCGGCAATTATAATCCGCACCAGCATCTTTTTCTGCTTTTTATTCATATGCTCTCCCTTAGTCCTTATTAAAGGAATATTTCACAATCATCCTCTACCTTTTTACAGTTCTTTAATACTTCCTGCATAACAGCTTTTGGCTCCTGTCCTTCTTCAAATTCTACACTCATCTTTAATGTCATGAAGTTTACTGTCGCATCCTTAACACCTGCTGTGTTCTTAGCGGCATCTTCCATTTTGTTCGCACAGTTTGCACAATCAACATCGATTTTGTAAGTTTTCTTCATAATATCATTCTCCTATTCTGATTAATCTTATTCTCACACGGATGTGAATTTTTACCATTTGTAACTATTCTGTACTTTCGTAGAATAATCACATCTTCATGTTCTATATGAACATTTGAATGATTGTTCATATGTTGATTTAATTATAACACCACCTACCCATATGTCAATATATTTTTAATTTTTCATCAAACTTTTCATGGATAAAACGAAGAATGCAAAGCAATTTCCTATAAAAAAAGTGCACAACTGCTGCGCACTTTTTATCTGTATATCATATTGTTCTTATTAATAATTTTATAATGCTGCTTTTATTGCTGCAAGAAGCTCATCATACTCCTCAAACGCAGGATATTGCGGATAATCCTTCTTGATCTGCTCTGTACTTCTGAACAGAAATCCTGCCTTACTTGCCTCTATCATTCCAAGGTCATTATGGCTGTCACCACTTGCTATTGTGTCATATCCGATTGACTGGAGAGCCTTTACTGTTGTAAGCTTTGACTTCTCACATCTCATCTTAAATCCTGTGATCTCTCCATTTTCTGCAACCTCAAGTGTATTACAGAAAATAGTCGGCATACCGAGTTTTTTCATAAGAGGGCTTGCAAACTGTGTAAATGTATCACTTATAATTATGACCTGTGTGATTGAACGAAGCTCATCCAAAAACTCTTTTGCTCCCGGCATTGGATCGATCTTTGCGATAGTTTCCTGTATCTCTTTAAGTCCAAGTCCATGCTCTTTTAATATTTTAAGTCTGTAATTCATAAGCTTATCATAATCAGGCTCGTCTCTTGTTGTCTTTTTAAGCTCTGGTATTCCAGTCTCCTCTGCGAATGCAATCCATATTTCAGGCACCAGTACTCCCTCAAGATCTAAACATACAATATTCATTTTGATTCCTCCATAATTTTTATAGTTTTACCTGCAGCATTTTGTTTATATCACTTACTTAATGCTTCACATATGCGGGGTGTTGATGCTGCAGTTTTGGGTGCGATCTGTCACACCATCAATTTAATTGGGTAAAGTATATCATAAATTTTCGTTCACGTCATCTATGATATTACCTTTTTGTATGTGTTTTTTCAAAATATTGTTGTATGCATATTTCCATATTGTCTCAGATCCAAGATGTGTTCTCTCGTTCCTGCCAAGGATCTGCGACAATTTTACATTATGCTCTTTCCACGAAATTCCTCCAGAGGCATCATTTAATAACATTGGCTGTATGTTATCCATTGTCCGTGCAAATTTTGCTTCAGGAGTTTCCTGTGCCTCAAATTCCTCCCAGAGATCATACAGCTTTCTGCCCTGTTCCCCAGGTAAAAGTCCATATATGCGGTCTGCCGCTTTCTTTTCTCGTTCGTGCTGGGTTTTCTTTGCATTTTCATCATATGCATATGTATCACCTGCATCTATCTCAACGATATCGTGGATCAGAAGCATTCCGACTGTTTTTAGCACATCAATCTTTTCGTTTGCATATTCGCTGAGCAGCATGGTCATTATTGCCATATGCCATGCATGCTCTGCATCATTTTCCTTGCGGCTTCCATCTGCAAGATATGTCTGCCTGAAAATCTCTTTTTCCTTATCAATCTCACGGATAAAATTTAATTGTTCTTCTATTCTTTCCATGATTATTTAAAAGAACCCTCTACAAAATTTTTCAGGTCTTCCTTTGGTACAAATCCAATCTGCTGTCCTACGATCTGTCCATCCTTTAAGGCTACAACTGCCGGAATATTCATGATTCTGAATTCTCTTGCGAGGTCAGGATTTTCATCCACGTCTACATTATAAAAATCTACAGAATCCACCTCACCTGAAAGTTCATCAAGTATTGGTGCAAGCATCTGGCATGGTCCACACCATGTAGCTGAAAAATCTACAACTGCTGCTTTACTTTTTCTTACCTCATCAAACTGGCTCTGATCTACTTTCTTTACCATAATATTATACTTCCTTTCTTTTATTTAAATAGTCTGTTGCTGAAAGGGCTGCGACATTTCCCTGCCCTGCTGCTTTTATATACTGATATGGTCTGCCTGTTATATCTCCGCAGGCAAAGCAGCCTGCAAGGTTTGTACTCATATCAGCTGAAACATCAACATGCCCATCTTTAAGCTTAAGTCCCGGAACCATCTTGTCCGGAGCTATACTGTCTCTTAGTATAAATACACAATCGAATTTATGCTCTCCCTTATCTGTGATAAGTGTATCCGCCTTGAATCCGCCTGATATTTCCAGCGGCTTTTCCCGGTAAATCTCTATGATACCATCTCTGTACGGCTTACTTTCTGTAAGTCCGCTCTCATTTGGATACATCTGTATATAACTTACTTTTTCTGCAATCTCTGATAGATAAAGCGCTTCGGCTTCTGCCGCTTTGTTATAACCGATAACCAGCAGATTTCCCTGTTTGTACAGCGGAGCATCACATGTGGCACAGTAGCTCACTCCCCGGCCTAAAAATTCTTCTTCGCCTTTTATGGTAGCTGTCTGTACCACTCCTGTTGCAATAATGACCGATGCTGCCTCATACATCTGCGTACCGGCTTCTATTCCAAAGTACTCCCCCATAGCATATACAGTTTTTACTTTTTTATCTGTAATTTCTATGCCAAGAGCATCCAGATGGTCAGAAAATGCCCTGGCCAGGTCTGCTCCGCTTATGTTTGGAAGTCCGGGATAATTAAGTATCTCCTGGGCTTTTGAAATTTTGATGCTCAATGATGCATCTCCAAGCAAAAGTATATTTTTATTTCTGACCTTTGCCGTTATGGCTGCAGAAATTCCTGCCGGTCCGCTTCCTACTATAGCAATGTCATATCTTTGCATTATACTTCCCCTTTTGTTATTATTAAGAGCCTATATCTATTTTACACGATTCTGCGCCATATATTCGTTACTGTACACACCTACGGTGCTACAGTAACGATTACAGCCCATTTCAAATGCATCTTCGATGCATGGGGCTGTAATCCGGCACAATTTCATTATTGGCGCATAGCTTGACAGCAAGTGTCAAGCTTGCGTCTGTACCGTAACATATATTCCTCAATTTCATCAGTAGTTCTTATTATATCCTCTGAAAGGCATACAGCACCATCCTCTGTAATGAGTACATCATCCTCTATTCTGATTCCGATTCCCCACTCATCGATATAAAGTCCCGGCTCATCAGATATTACTGCACCCGGGCGGAGCTTTTTGTTGAAATCTACTGTAACATCATGCACATCTATTCCGAGATGATGTGATACACCATGCATATAATATTTTGAAATCTCAGCAGGCTCTTTGATCAGTCCAAGCTTTATAAGTCCTTCTGAAAGAACATCCTGGCAAACTTTATTTAATTCCTTTGTTGTCATTCCCGGCTTTGCCGTCTCTACTATCTTACGGTTTGCAGCAAGAACTATATCATAAACTGCCTTCTGTCTTTCTGTGAACTTTCCGTTTGCCGGGTATGTTCTCGTAATATCTGAGTTATATCCATCAATCCTTGCTCCCAGATCAAGCAGCAGGAGTGTTCCGTCCTCTATTGTCTCACGATTGGTATCATAATGAAGCATTGTGCCATTTACACCACTTCCTGCTATAGTCGGGAATGCAGTCCACTCTGCCCCACCGCGTCTTACAACATACTCAAAATCTGCCTGCGCCTGATATTCTTTCATTCCAGGTTTTAAGTTTGCCATGACATTATTAAGTCCCTGCTTTGTAAGCTCGATTGCGTCCTTTATAAGCTTTATCTCGTCATCATCCTTCTGCATACGCTCTTCTGCGACAAGCGGAAAAAGATTTTTTAATGTAACTGACGGATAATCCTGTCTGAACTCGTTTGCCTTTACAAGATTATAATCCGGAAGATCTGCTTTCTGGTGTCTATATGTATCAAAATATGCAGTATAAACATCTTCTCTCGTCATGAGCATATCCATCGTGCTCTCGAATTCATCTATAAATTTAACATCGTCTATGCCTGATATTTCTATTGCCTCTTCCTCTGTTACTTTTCTTCCGTACCAGCGTTCCATAAGAGGATCTGCTTCTTCTATAAACAGCATTATCCTTGCCGGTTCAACACATTTGTCCATTAACAGAACCATATTGTCACGTCTTAGTCCAGTCAGGTAAAAGAAATTTCTGTTAGCCTGTGCAGTAAAAAGATCGTATTCATCCGCACTCACATGATGCTCTATTCCCGAATATAGCACAGCAATTGAGTTTTTCTCCATTTTATCTAATATTTTCTGTCTTCTGCTTTCAAAATCCATTATTATCGCCTCTTATTTCTTTTTATATAGATAACATTATATATAGATATCAATCACTCATTCCCTTATTCTTGCTTCAAACTCCATCCTATGATCTGTCAATCAATCTACAACTGGAAGCTTCGCTAAACTCTTTGCGATTTCCTCATCTGTCGGAATATAATCTGTCATCTCCCCATCATTGTACTTCTGATAAGCATACATATCAAAGTATCCCGTTCCGGTAAGACCAAATACGATATTTTTCTCTTCTCCTGTCTCTTTACATTTGAGTGCCTCATCGATAGCAACTTTTATGGCATGGCTGCTCTCCGGTGCCGGAAGTATTCCCTCGACTCTTGCAAAGGTTTCTGCCGCCTTAAATACCTCTGTCTGCTCTACACTTCTTGCTTTTACATATCCGTCATCATAAAGCTGTGATACTATAGAGCTCATACCATGATAACGGAGCCCTCCTGCATGGTTTGCAGATGGAATAAATCCGCTGCCAAGTGTATACATTTTAGCGAGTGGACAGATTTTTCCTGTGTCACAATAGTCATATGCATAGCGGCCGCGTGTAAGACTAGGACATGATGCCGGCTCAACCGCAATGATCTCATAATCAGCCTCCCCACGGAGCATTTCTCCTGCAAATGGCGAGATAAGTCCACCAAGATTTGAACCGCCTCCGGCACAACCGATGATCATGTCTGCTTTTACTCCATATTTATCAAGTGCAGCCTTTGTCTCAAGTCCGATCACAGTCTGATGGATAAGTACCTGGGAAAGCACTGATCCGAGTACATATCTGTAACCCTCCTGTGTTGTGGCAGCTTCTACCGCCTCTGATATGGCACAGCCAAGGCTTCCTGTTGTTCCCGGGAACTCTGCGTTTATCTTTCTTCCTATCTCAGTATTCATTGATGGGGATGGTGTGACCTGTGCTCCGTATGTTCTCATAACTTCACGTCTGAACGGCTTCTGCTCATATGAAACCTTTACCATATATACCTGACAGTCCAGATCAAAGTATGAACACGCCATAGAAAGTGCTGTTCCCCACTGACCTGCTCCGGTTTCTGTAGTAACACCTTTAAGTCCCTGCTTCTTTGCATAATAAGCCTGTGCTATAGCAGAGTTTAATTTGTGGCTGCCGGATGTATTATTTCCCTCAAATTTATAATAAATATGTGCCGGTGTTCCGAGCTTTTTCTCAAGACAGTATGCACGCACCAGTGGTGATGGACGGTACATTCTGTAAAAATCCCTTATTTCCTGTGGTATGTCAAAATACGGTGTTGTCTCGTCAAGCTCCTGTTTTGCAAGCTCCTTGCAGAAAATCGGTGAAAGCTCATCAACAGTTATCGGTTTTAATGTGGCAGGATTTAATATCGGTGCCGGTTTGTTTTTCATATCGGCACGGACATTGTACCACTGCTTTGGCATTTCACTCTCTTCAAGATATATTTTGTATGGTATTTCTTTGCTCATTATGATTCCCTCTCTTTTCCTTTAATGGATATAATTTTATCCTATGATACATCTACGTTATCATAACCAAGCTGTTTTTACAATCGTATATTTGCGCTCATATATTATTATCCACGATTACTTTGTAAGTTTCTTTTTGCAGTATTTATATGCACCACAATAAGGGCATTTTAATTTACGTTTTCTTCTGATACTCTTTCCAATTTTTATTTGGTCCATTTATATTTTTTTCAGAAAGACCTTGATAAACCTATTCTCATCATAGATAATATTTTATAAAGATACAACATAAATTTTTATTTAAGGAGTTAAAAAGATTATGTTTTTTAAAAAGGAAAAATCTAAACAGCAGGAAAAAGGCGACTTCTATCTTGGCGTGCAGAAAATTTTTCGTATAGAAAATTCTGCCGATTTATTAGCTGCCGGAAAAGTAAACGGAACTATTTATAAAGGTGCTGCCATCTACATCACAAATCCCGGAGAAGATAGTGAACTGACTGAACTTACAACTGTCACTGAAATTATTATCAATAATAATTCCGTTGATAATGCGGCAGACACTTTTGTCATTGTAAAGCTTGAAGCAGGAAGTAAACTCCAGCTTAAACCCGGCTCTGTATTATTCACACGAAATGTATCAGTAAAAAATGTTCATGATGCATATATCTATGCACTTGGCGAATCCTATATCAGTACAAAAAAGATGGAACTTACTGATATCGACTATGACAATATGAGTCTTACTGATTTGGCCGAATTAAGAAGATTATTCTGTTGGCTGATCGAACAAAAGAAGACTCAGGAAACAGAAGAAATCAAATCCTTTAATAAAAAAACACTGGATACCATCTCACATCATATGTGCAGCCGCATTTTATCATCTCAGGAAATCTATACTGTAATCCACAAAAAAACCGGGGAACCTTTTATGATGGCACAGGTCATAAAACAACCGGATCGATATTTAACTACACCACCTGATATCATGCTCATACCAAAAGCATATATTGATGTTATTAAAAATCAATATAATCCTGATGTTTTTGACATTGTAAAAATAGAAAATGGTTCAGACAAAAAAGGCATATACAATTTCCTTGGAAGTACATTTTATCTGAATGGTGCCTGTGGCGTGAAAGTTATCTATGATAATTTTTCTATTGACGCATGTATGCTTGTTGAAAAGCCTGATTACAGTAATCTTCCACCCATCCAAAGGCCGGTAACTAACCCCGATGTTGAACGTTGGCTCCTGTTACTAGGACAAATGAATGAGCCAAAAACAGATGACGAAAAACTCATATACAACATATTTTATGGTCACCTGTTCCGCGAACTTGCCAGTGCAAATTTCATCATCCCGATGAAAATGAATGCCAAAATGGCTCCGCCTGATGAAAATGGTAAAACCGTAATAACAGAAGGCTCCACAATGGAATTTCCAACCAAAAATGGTAAAAATGGAAGAGATGCTGTCTGTATGTTTACTGACTGGAAACGTCTTCGCATGAATTACAAAGAATCTGATGGATGGGATGGTTTGATCCAGCCTATCAGCGGTATGATAGAAAAATTTGACTGCGCCATAAATGCTACTGAATATTTATCTGCCGGCTGCTATATAGACAAAGATTTCTATGATGCCAATATAAAATAAAGATACCCCAAAAAATATAAACTTTCTCAACCAATATTTGGTTGGGAAAGTGCATCTACCATTATACTTATTTCTCTCTTGCCTGTATCCTGATTTGCATTTGCTACAAACTCATAAACCGGACGATAATATCCCTTCGAATCCGGTGTGTAACTTATCTTCACTGATTTTACAACTAAATCAGATAACTGTTCATCTTTATCATAATCCGGGAAATAAAATTTTCCTGCACATAGCCTGTCATAAGCCTCTTTTTCTGAAATAACATCTACCTTTTTATAAGGCGTATATTTTATCATGGAGTCTCTGAAATTTTCAATTTTACCTGACGAATTAATACAACATTCTATCGTTCCCTTATAATACAAGCCATCGTCAAGAATTTCTCCATCGTCTGTAAACCTATAGTTTCCTGCATCATATTCCTCGATTGGTGCAAAAACTGCGTTTTGGGGAATAACCACTCCTAGATTTTCCAGCTTTTCTCTGACAAATTTCTCTGAAAGTCCAGCGTCAGCATCCGAATTTTCATCATCTATATTTGAAAAATCCGTGAAACTTACTGTTGGTCCTTCGTAATCGCACCAGATACTCAGGTTACTGCCATCATCATCAAGGCTGGTACTGTAAAAAATAATAGTATCATCATATATGTCTGTTTTTGAGTCATCTATTAAAACACCATACTTTGAAAAGTACCCGTCGGCAAGCTCCCTCGCCTCATCTTCTGTAGCCCTGTGAATTGTATATACATCAAGCGGATCTGCCTCATCTGCCAGACTCACACCATCTGCCATCGAGACATCCACATTTTGATTTGAAATATTATCGATTGAAAGATTACCATATTCCATACTATTGTATACAATAAAAACAGCTGCAAAAGCTATAATTGTAAACGCAAGCGGAAGCTGTGCCACCAGACATTTTCTTATGGAAATGTTCTGTCTTTCACAAACATTTTCATCATGTGCCACTCCACTGACTTCATTTGTATTATCTTGGACTTTCTTCCTTGAACAGACTGCCACAAATATCAGTCTTGCAACCAAAAATAATCCATATCCGATCATTGCACCTATCGTATTATTTATGATATCGTCAGTTTCAAATACACCTCGTCCCGTGATAAGCTGCACAACCTCTATAAACAGTGCAAACCCAAACCCGCACAAATATATTTTCCACGCTCTTTTAATCTTTCCAAAACAAATTGGTAGTAAAAATCCAAACGGCACGAACATACATATATTAAGTATCAGATTTCTCCATTCCTGTGCACTAAAATTGTACCAGGCCTCTTTGTACGAAGAAAATGGTTTAAAGTTAGCCCGGTACTCAAATCCCCCAAAGCCAATACCTCCTCTTAGCAATGTCACATAAAGGACAACAACAATGTATACTGCAAGTACACACACCAGTCCTATTCTGCCAATTGAAATCTGTTTTTTACCATGCAATATTTTTTTATAAATCATTTTGTAGCCTAAAAGCCAGATTATCGCCAAAAAAGCCACTACAATAGTGGCAAAAATAATGGCAGACTTCCCTAATCTCATAATATCTGATATTCTCATTACAGTTAAAAGTTTATTATTGCTATCATAATACTCAGGCATCTGTTCCCTGAACCACTTATTGTTCTAAGTCTTTAACCACTTGCTGCCTGATGAATATATACGTTTCTAAAAAATCTTTATAAAAATGGTACCATATACATTGGAATATAATAAATTCCGTTTTCCCATTTGTAATCTTTTGTATGAACAACATATTTGCTACCTATACGATTACTAAACTTGTTGCAAAATGCATCAAGTGATTTATGCGTTCTATAATTACCGGATTTCACCTCTAATGGACATATCTTATCTTTAACAGAAGTTAAAAAATTAATCTCATACAAATGATTTGAAGTTTCACTTTTCATCGTGTAATAAAACAAATTATTACCTTTTGCTATTAGCATCTGGGCCACAACATTTTCATAGACATATCCTAAATTTACATCTAGTTTGTCCGAAAGTAACTTATTATAAATAATATTCTCCGTATATTTTTTATCCTTAAATGCCAAAGTTATAAATAAACCAACATCCGAATTAAACAATTTATATCGTCCTGCATCCTTTTCCAATGACATTCCTACATCAGGATTATTAGCGTGATATGCAATATTTACAGTGTACGAACTGAGCATATCAGGAATCAGTTCTCTTACTTTCGCAGAGCGAATCCCATCTCTTGCACTTGACAGAATATATCTTGATGCATTACCACTAAGGTTAGCAGGTATTGCATCATAAATATCACCAGCAAGACCAGTTCCATCTATCTTCACAAAGTCTTCTTCATATAAATCTACAATTTCTCTTTTAGTTTCATCAACCAATTGCAAATTGTTTTTCTCTATATACGTTTCTATGGACTGTGGCATTCCACCAACAAGCATATACAATCTGAATATCCGCATCAGGTTTCTATGCATTGCATTCCCTGCGGCCTTTTTATTCTTTATAAGATGCCTTATTGTTTCCGCTGATACCTCATCTCCTATTGCCCATAAGAACTCCTCAAAATCCATAGGAAACATAGATATTTTATGTTCTTCGCTTGGAATCAAAATATCCTTTGTATTCTTTTTTATTGATAATAAAGAGCCTGTTTCAATATACTTATATCTTCCATCCGAAACGAGATATTTAATTGCCTGCCTAGCCTTTGGAAATAACTGAACCTCATCAAAAATAATTACTGACTCTTTCTCATATAACCTGGTTCCCATTAACTGCTGCAATTGCAAAAAGAAAAAATCCAGATCATACATATCATCAAATAGATCAATAATTGCCTTACTTGTATGAGCAAAGTCAATGAGAATATATGATTTAAACTCTTTTTTTGCAAATTCCTCTGCAATAGTTGATTTACCAACTCGTCTTGCTCCCTTTATCAAGAGTGCATATTTATCGCTTCTGTTCTCTTTCCACTCATATATTTCATCGTATATTTTTCTTTTAAAAACTGGTTTATCCATGCATAAATCCACCTTTCCGCCACAATTATAACGCAAATCCCCTTTCATGTAAATCTGAATTATACTCAAATCCCTATTAGTTTTCTCGCCTTTTTAACGCATATCCCCTTTTGTTTTCCTGGCTATTAAATTTACATCTATTTCTTCATCTTCTCATTATGTACATATATCACAGTTCTTACACAAAAATAGTATCACATATTTTTATTAAAGTATCCTGTCTCTTCCCACACTTTCTTATCTAGACAATAATAACTATATTCTCTTGAATTTCCAACTTTCATTGCTGTTCCAAATTTTAATATTCCTTGTTGTATGCCAATTCTTATATATTATGCATCCTTTCCAATTGCTTTAGCAATCTCTGCGATAGGCACATTTCGTTTGCATAATTCCGACCCTTGAAAAATATGCATTTTCAAAGCATTTGTCAGTTACCCGTATGTTACCTGTTAGTTACCAGAACATTTTCGTGTGTTTTGATAGTGTCTGATAGATTTTCAGAATATAAATAAAACCCCGAAAATACTGGATTTTCGGGGTCTGTTGCTCTTTTTCGATATTCGGTTGAATTATCTCTTTGAGAACATTTTGATAGCTTGAAAAGCCCATAAATATGGGATTTGTGTATGACAGTGTTACATATCTGTTGTATGCGTAGCACTACCCACAGATTTTCGTAACTACCTTGTCTATTACTTTTAAACCAACATAAAAACAACTATAATAAATTCAATATATCCTGTTCACTCCAATACTCATTAGGATATATTGAAAAGTCTTCTTTATGCTTGCGAATAATTCTTTGAGGAGTATCGGTGTTGTCATACACATGCATAATGTCACATATATCGATTAACTTTTTAATATTATTAATTGATTTATAATATCTATCTATCACTTTTGATTTCTCTACGTCATGTCCTCCGGCAGCAACCCTTGATTTTATTCTTGCTATATTGATCTGAGGATCTATTGTAAGAACAAATACACACTTAATAAAGTATCCTTCTTTTTTAGCTTTTCTTAATATTTCCATCTTATAGTCTGATGACAATACTGTTTCAAATGTAAAATCCTCTTTCTTTTTAATAGACTCATATCGCATTTTATCAGCAAGAATTGCAGCTTCCATATTATCCATTCCAGTAGATGCAACTATATCATCCGCATTAGTGTATTTACCAACCTTTTCAAAAAAAGCTGTTATTGTACTCTTTCCTGATCCATTAGGGCCTGCTAAGACAAGTACCATTGGCTTTCTATTCTGCATATTTTCTATCTCCATTTGCATATTCGATATATGCAGCCTTCTTTTCTTTATCATAACCTGCTATCGGTTTTTTACAGATTTTAGCCTTATTTATCGCTGCCTTAACTGCTTCAACTGCCCTTCTATCCATCTCACTATCAGATACGCTAAGTATTTCTTTCTCTTCTTGACGAGATATAACTTTTATTATTCTTCCATTTTTCGTGCTCACTGTTGTCATTAAAAACATCCCTTTCTAAAATAGATATAGCATAATTATTATATGGTTAAAACAACAATATTCTTCTTTATTTATTGTACCACAGTTCTCACAAAAAAACACCCCAGGACAAAAAGTCCTGAGGTGTAATATACTTTTCTGGTAAACGCCATAAGACGCTTTGAATTGTTGAAATCCTATCGTTTTGAGAACTGTGGTGCACGACGAGCTGCTTTGAGACCGTATTTCTTACGCT
>OBAS01000319.1_pt1 | contig 46027 bp, 40 predicted proteins | sample 1517591 | NCBI WGS metagenome assembly OBAS01 (sample SAMN04571700, study PRJEB22368) | human gut metagenome | biome: human gut; material: stool | host: Homo sapiens | place: Luxembourg | collected 2012-10-05
CCTTACTAATAGTGTTGAATTTGTGCTTTTAATATTATTTACCAGGATTCTCATTACCAACCACCTTCCTATTTTATGTGAATCATCATAAAGAGAAAATTAACACATGATAATTTGAAGTTATCTAATGTTGATCTTATATGCGAATAATATGTGAAAATTTTTAATTGTTTCATCAATCTTGTATGATCAAGAATTAATGAAAATAATATAATTAAGGAGACTAATATGTTTACAGGATATAATTTGAAATTAAACGAAGATTTTTTTGACAACGAGCTAATGAGCTTTGATGAATATAAAATAATTGGTGAAAGTCATCTAAATAGTAAGGTTTTTGAATATAAAAACGATTTGAATCGTTATATCCGTAAAAGAACAATTAATGGAAGTGAATTACAGGACGATAATTTTCCTATTATTGATGCAGATGTTTTTATATCTCATTCTAGCAATGACGTGAGTCTTGCAAACGCTTTAGCAGGATGGATTCATAAAGAGTTCAAGCTAAAAGTCTTTATTGATTCAAATGTGTGGGGGTATTCACAAAAATTATTGGAAGATATCAATTCTGATTTTTGCAACAAGAAAAAAGATGAAAATTATGGATTTACATATGATCACAATGCTTGCAACAATGTTTCTCAACATGTAAATATAATGTTGTCAGTTGCATTACAAAAAATGATAGACAGAGTTGAATGTGTAATATTGTTGAACACTGACAATTCAATAGAAGTTTTTGATGATATAAACAAAACAATGAATATTACATACTCTCCTTGGATTTATTCTGAAATTGTATGCACACAAATTGTAAGAAAAAAGCCATTACTGTATTATAGGAAATATGCTGAGTTTTTTCACGCAAATGAAAGCGTGATACCTGAATATGCATTAATAGATTTAAAAATTTCATATAATATATCTTTGATACATTTGACTGATTTGGATAAAGAAGATTTAATGAAGTGGAATGAAAATTTTAAATGTAATTGTTATGAAAAGTATCAAGACTACCCTTTAGATGCTTTATATTGTTTCAAGCATCCTAAGGAGCTTGAAAATACAAAGACCTTGTTTCGCTATTTTAGTTGTGATTACATTGAATATTTTAAATCCGTTGTTGATGGAAATGTTGATTCCCAATATATGTATGAATTGTTTGAACGAGTATTTTTATGTGAATATGAAAAAAATAACTGTTCAATTTGTAAAGGTGAAAGATGTAAATGCATTTATAAACAAAGAGGTTTAAATGAGTAAAAGCGAATGAAGAAAGATTTTACATAAGTAAAATAAGTAATTGGATGTGCTGGTCATAGTCATATTGTTAATGCAGATGGTGTAAAAAAGAATTTGAAATAGCAGTTAAGAAGGGAAGAAGGATTATTCCCGTTGGAAGTACTGGATATATGGCAAAGGATTGTTGGATGAAGTTAAATCACAGCCGACAAAATATGTATACTTACAAAAATGTTATGTCCATATTGAAAAAGTAGCAAAGGGTAATGAATTTATTGACTTATTAATAAAATATTCAGTGAGCAGCAAATTATTTATGATTTATAAAATTTATAAAGGACAGGTGAGTGTTATGAGACAGGTATTTTTTAGCTTTGAATATAATAAGGACGTTTGGAGAGCATCGCAAATAAGAAAGATGAATGTTGTAAGTAAAAGTTCCACCTTTTCTGATAATGACTGGGAAACTGTTAAATCCAAAAGTGAAGCTTCAATAAAAAAGTGGATTAATGAGCAGATGGCCATGCGCTCATGCATTGTGGTTCTAATTGGTAAAACCACTTCAACAAGAAAATGGGTGAAATATGAAATAGAGAAGGCATATGAATTGAAAAAAGGTATCGTTGGAATATACATTCATGGTTTGAAAAACGAAAACGGCGATCAAACTGAAAAAGGAAGTAATCCATTTTATAATGTATTTACTAATAATGGTGAAAGACTTTCCAAGTATGTGACTTGTTATGATCCACCGTATAAATCAAGTAAATTTGTATATGATGATATATCAAATAACATTGATGATCTTATTGAAAATGCAATAGAAAACAAACCACCACAGTAATAAAATATTATTTTTCTGTGCGTTAAGAACTTGTTCTCATAGAGAAAATATGATATAATAAAGATATAACAAGCGAAAATAAAATAATAGGTTATCAAGTGATTTTAATGATAAACTGCTCTAGTCAAGTATCTTTGTAACACCATTTCTTAAATAATGATTCACTGTAATGAACCTCAAGGGGTGGTTTGTAATCATTATAAGAATGCGGATGGTACATATGCAATTCTTCAACTGCAGTATAGATTTCCTCTTGTGTATGATGATAATGATGACAGATAAATTCAAGACTGAACTTCCAAATGTGTAAATAATGACATCTTATACAAATTACCAACAACCGGCTTTGCCATTATATCTACAAGAATATAAAAGACAACAATAAATGAACGCACATGCGGACTTGACTTTTACATTCTTGTAGAATTCTGGCAATCAAGCGGTTGTTGGCAGTATTATGGTCGAATTAATAAAATATATTTCATAATCATACACTTTATTTTGTTGATAAAGCTAATTTTTGGCCTAGCAAAATCGCTTGTTTATTGGCATCATATCATTTTGCTAGGGGCAATTGTAATATAATTAGGAGTCAAATACATGAGTATTTATATTATAAATCCATCATTTATAATGAAAAATCATAGTAAAGCTCATTGCTTTGTAAAGGAGCTCAAAGAACAGTTTGATAAGTACGATATATCTTATTCTATGGTGAATAATGCAGCTAAGTATTTATCTAAGATTGAAAATGATAGTATAATAATAATTTTTAATGATGAGTCAGTTTCAACAGATGAAAATTTAAAAAAGCTGTTATATTTGGCTAAGAACAAAAAAGCGACCATATATCCGATTGCTATGGATAAGGAAACAAGAAAGCCGTTAGAGATTATTGCCGATAAGCAAAGCTATGATGTTTGGGAACAGCTCAGATGCAGAGATTTAAGTGATGATTACCTTCCATTGGCAGCTCGTTGCTTTGCACGAAAAGTTATTGCGAACATAATGCCGACTATGTATAGTGAAAGTGGTCTTATTTTTATAAGCCATAGACGTTTGGATGGTGAAGAAATTACAGCACAGCTCTGTGATACTCTTAGTGTTCAGTTCAAGGCGTGTGAAACATTTCGTGATGTTACTTCTGTAAAAGTTGGTGAAGAAGCACAAAGTGAAATAGATAAAGCAATGTCAGAAAGTGATGCATTTATCTTTATTCATACACCTGAGTCTGCCGATTCTAAGTGGATACAGAAAGAATTGAGATATGCTATTCTGAGAAACATTCCTGTTTTATGGGTGCAGATAGAAAATGCCGATATTCATAAATTAAAATTTGTTCCTTCAGAAAAGCCACACTTGAGTTATTCTTTAGATGAATTTAAAGATATCAAAAGATTAACTGAAATTACTGATGAAATTATGGAAAGAACATTTGACTTGATTATGACTAAATCAAATGTAGTGTTTGATTGTCATAATGCGTTGGAAGAAATGTTTGAAGATAAAATAAAGTGTATTGATAGCGAAAAAATGATCTTTAATATTGATGTAAAACGAAAAGGGTATAGATATCCACAACGAGATATAAATCAATATGTTCAGTTATTTGGCAGAACACCTACTTTATCAGATAAAGAAAATTTAAAAAAATACTTGAATAGAATGAATGATCATTACGATTCATCTGTTATTTTAACAGATAAAGTATTCACAAAGGAAGAAAGCGATAAAATAATTATTGAAACATATGAGGATTTTATGTTTCATTGGGGTAATTATCTTCAAAAGCCTGTTAGCAATAGAAATAGTGAAATAATTATTTCTGGAGCTTTTTCAGATGGTGAGGAAATATATAAGCAAACGCTTACGGATGCTCTTGTGATTTTTGCAAAATCAATTTTAAAATCCGGATATATTTTAACATTTGGTTCTCACCCTACCTTTCAAGAGTTGTTTTTTGAAATATCGAAGTTGATTTATCCTGAAAATTGTAAAGAGCATTTAAAAATGTATATATCAAAGTGGTTTGAGGATAAATATCTATATTCAAAAGAATATTATAATGAAAGTACTACTTTTAATGAAACAGAAAAGAATAATTCATTAAGTAAAAGCTTGACCACAATGAGAAAGCATATGATACAACGGAAAGAAGTTTCAGCTCTAATTTGTATGGGCGGTAAAATTAAGAAAAATAAAGCTGATGAAGGAATTCGTGAAGAAATAGCATTAGCTATTGAGAATGGAATACCAGTATTTGTAGTAGGCTCTGTTGGAGGATGTTCTTCTATCGTTGCTTCTGAATATAAGGCTAATGGTTGGCAGGGTTTAAACGATGCTCCTTTAGTAATGAATAATGAATTTGCAGAAAGCCTTGATTATGTTATGTTATCAAAGCAATTGTTAGATTACTTGAATGAAAAACAATGAGTTCATCACATAAATTTTTATTTTATGGATTAAAAAAACTTGTACCGATATGTTTATTATAGTATGGAGGTAAAAAGTATGTTTGTCACTTTTGATACAAAAATTGGAAATAAGGAAATGTTTAATGACTTCTTGACGTCAGGCAAAGGTATATTTAGCAAGAATCAAAAAGATGTTCATAATACACTGGAAGAATACTTATTGAATGATGAAATAATTGATGGAGATGCAATATCGCAAGATTGGTTTCCAAATATAAATTCAAATATTTTTATATCTCATTCACACTTGGATGAAGAATATGTAATTGCATTTGCCGGTTGCAGATAATATTAAAAACACTGAAAGCACTTTATCTTCATGGATTTATTCAGAGGTTGAAATGACAAGATATCTGCGTGAAAAAAAACCGCAAAGAAAAGGTTATAGGTATCCAATAAATGCGGGTTTTCAACTTGAACATTCAGAATTGAAAATCAAATATCAAATTAATAAAGAACATATGAAAAAAATTAATGATAAAAGTTTAGAAGTATGGTTAACAAGCTGTTCAGACCATGAGCATCCCTTAGATACCTTATATAAGCAAGTTAATAAGATAGAGGAAAATGAGTATGGAAAGTAAAATAGAACATTTAAAAATGATACAAGGCATCATTACAAGAATGAATACGAATTCATTTCAAATAAAGGGATGGACGATAACATTGGTATCAGCACTATTAGCACTTTATGCTAATAGCAGAAAAGTTACATACATTTTTATAGCTCTTATTCCTGTATTAATCTTCTGGTTTTTAGATTCATATTATTTACAACAAGAACGTAAATTTAGAGAGTTGTATAAAGAAATTGTAAACACCGCCCATTATGGAACGGATATAAAAGAGTTTGAAATGCTAATAGATAAATACAAAGATTGTAAATGTTGTCTAGTTAAAACAATGACTTCTATAACGATTTTGCCGCTTTATTTGCTATTATCATTGGGATTGATTATTGGTGGATTTATTTTAAAATAGAAAGGAAACATGTATGGGAAGAAAAATATTTATATCATATAAATATGCCGATAATGACGTTGAAAATATTACTGATGATCCTGGAAAATGGTGGACTTGTACTGTTAGGGATTATGTTGATGTGATTGAAGAAACACTTAAATCTAAAACCGATCATATTTACAAAGGTGAATCAGATGGAGAAGATTTATCACAGCTCAAAGATTCAACTATTTGGGAAAAACTGAAAAATAGAATTCGTGATAGCACGTTAACAATTATAATGCTGTCAAAAGGAATGCGAGAAAAATTTAAAGAGGAAAAATATCAATGGATTCCGCAGGAAATATCATATTCCTTGAAAGAAGTTTCTAGGAAAGATAAAAATGAAAACCCAGTCAAGAGTAAAACAAATGCACTTTTAGCGGTTATTTTGCCTGATATAAATGGTATGTATGATTATTTTACATACAAAAAAACATGTTGTAGTAGTGGATGTCAATTTTATGATAGTAATTCAAGCTTGATTTTTAGTATAATGAGTGGAAATATGTTCAATCATAAAAATCCTTATGCGAATAGCTGTGATGTTGGTCATACAATATATCATGGAGATTGTAATTATATGTTGTGCGTGAAATGGTCAGATTTTGTTGATGATATGGAATCATATATTGATAAGGCGTATGAGATACAAGATAATCAAGATAATTATAATATTCAAAAGGAAATTTAATATTTTTACTTTATGTTAGAGTTGCTAACTTTGAACTTATAATTTTCAAGAAATGGATACTTACTCTGTTCATCTATTTCATAGTCACAAGACAATTTACAAAGAGGACTGCCAAATATGGCAGTCCTCTTTGCTTTTTTATATAATCTTTACAGAATTTATTTTTTCTTCTCTATAAATATTTGAATCTGTTTCAGATACCCTTTAAAATAGAAATATAGAATACTTTAGAGCAGAAACAGAGGATTTCCATTATGAAGAACAAAACCAACGTCGCCGCTGCTGTCGGAGAACGAATCCGTCAGTTCCGCACCCGGCAGCACCTTAGTCAGGAAGAACTGGCTTTTGCATCAGAAATTCACCCCGCTTATATCGGCAAGGTGGAACGCGGGGAAAAATGCCCCACGATTGAAACCGTTTCGAAGATTGCCAACGGGCTGAAAGTGTCGATCCCGAAATTGCTGGACATTGATTCTAATACGGAAGTGGGGGAAGAAGACGCTTTTCATCGCATCAAGGTTGCTATGAATGGGCTGTCGCCGGAACAAATGGTCAAAATTGCACAAATCGTGGAGGAAATCACCGATTTTACACAGGAACCGTCTTGATTCATCTGCAGGCAAACGAAAAGCAGGGCAGTGTTTTTGCCCTGTTTTTTTGTTTTTTCGGCAGAATTTTGATAGTTCTATTTTATTTGAAAAACTAAAGTGGCATAATATTAGCATCAAATGAAACAAAACTGTTTTACAATCTATGGAATTACTCTTGACATTTATTTTAAGACAGTTTATAATTGATGTGATACCGTCGTTTTATACAGAAAGGAAAAATGCAAATGAGCAGTAACAATGACTTTGAAATTGAAAATGGTGTACTGGTAAAGTATACTGGTGCAGGCGGAGATGTTGTGATTCCGGACGGGGTGACTAGTATTGGTGATTGGGCGTTTTCGAGGTGTGAAGGTCTGACTAGTGTCACAATGCCGGATAGTGTGACTAGTATTGAGGATCATGCGTTTTGTGAGTGTACAAGCCTGACAAGTATTGTAATTCCGAACGGCGTGACCACTATTGGAGATTATATGTTTCATAGTTGTAAAAGTTTGACCAGCGTTACGATTCCTGACAGTGTGACTAGTATTGGAAGTGTGTATTTGTTGATTGCATAAGTTTGACCAATATCACAATTCCAAATCATGTGACTAGCATTGGAGATTGGACGTTTTATAAATGTACTAATCTAATCAGTATCGCAATTCCAGATGGTGTGACTAGTATTGGAAGTGGTGTATGGAATAGCTGCGAAAGGCTGACTAGTGTTAAGATTCCCGACAGTTTGAACAGTATTGGAAATTGGGCATTCGCCTGTTGTAAAAGTTTGACCAGCATTATGATTCCGAAGCGTGTAATCAATATTGTAGAAGCGGCGTTTTGGGGGTGTGAAAGTCTGACCAATATTAAAATTGCGATTTCTGATGAAAAGTTCCTGATTGTTGGCTATTATATTGAAGTGGAAAAAGATATTGTTGCGGTGAAAGAAATGCTGCGAACCGGAAAAATGGACACAGAGGTGAAAATGCCGCTGTGTATGAAATTTCAGATGGCTGTAGAAATGATCGACTTGCACGACAACGCAGAAGCTAAGGCGTATGTGAAAAAGATGCTTACCAAGGGCGTGAAGATGCTGATTGACAACGGTAATTTGCAGCTGATTCAGGTGCTTCTGGGAAAGACGGATTTTGTTACGAAGAAAAACGTGGACAAGTATATTCAGTATGCTATTGACAAGAAACAGCAGGAGATTTATTTGGACTTGATTCGCTATAAGAATGCGATCATGGCATAACAATAATTTGGAAAAACGACGAAATTATGCGTGTGATTTGGGCGTGTTGGCATAGGATTCTGCCGCAGAGCGTTGGTTTTTATGCGGATACGCCTGAATTTTGCTTTTGCAGGAGCAATGGTAATTTGAAAGATACAACTTTTTCGATTGCGTTTTGGGCTTATATAATTGCTGAATTGCACTTTACAAGTTGATTGCACCTTATATTTATAAATTTGATGCTGTTGAACTTTTTTATTTTTTGAAATCGGAAAAATGGTTGACATGCGACGCAAAATGTGGTATACTAATTAAGTCGGTACGAGAGGTACGGACGAAAGTATATCGCGGGATGGAGCAGCTCGGTAGCTCGTCGGGCTCATAACCCGAAGGTCGTCAGTTCAAATCTGGCTCCCGCAACCAAAATGAAAAGAACATTCAAGCAAGTGAAACAGCTGGAGGTGCAAGTTTAGCTGTTGATTTGCCTGAATGTTCTTTTTGAAATCAATCAGTCGAAAGACTGTGTATCATAAAAAATGTTGTAAAGCGTCTGAATAGAACGCTTCACATACCACCGAACGGCAACATCCTCACTACTTTGCAGCGGCTGAGTCCAAACCAATTCGTTTGATGATAACGGTTTGAACGAATGCACAGAAAGTACCGTCAGCAAAAATTGCTGATATAAGATGTTTGATTGTTTGGGATTGTTTAAAAAAAGAGCAAGCCTGCCAGAATGGTACTCTGGACAGGCTCGCAAAAATCTATTCAAAGCATCGCATTTTGAGTGACCGGACAGCCACTTACAAAACGGATACATGAACAGCATTCTCACAAGTCAGTACAGAATACGGGTTAGGTCTTCTGTCTGGCATAAGGGTATAGTTGTGCGTCAACGCAACTATACCCTGTGGGGGTGCTCTTTTGTTTATCATTGTATCACATTTCAGTTATGATGTCAAGCAAAACTTTGTGATATTTGAGAATATTAGGCACATTTTTTAGAAAAAGCGTTGATATTGCTCCTTTTCTGTCCCAAAATGACGGAGAATCAGCAATTTTCTCGGATTCTATCCGTTCTTTTGCTTTTTTCTGCAAAATGATTGACAGGTATCTGATGCAATGAAGATGCCGCTGCCGCACAGATTATGGACTCTGAATTTTTTCTGGAGTCCATTTTCTTTTTTCTATATCTTTTTGAAAGAGTCATTCTTATTTGAGAATGGCTCTTTTTTTGTTTTGTGCTATATCTACAATCCTAAAAAATTCTTTTTGTGTATTTCTACAATTTTCGAGATTTTCTGAAAAAAGTACCGATAACTTGCTTGTTGGATTCGGTATATATAGTGAGGGTGCATTTTTGACAAACAGCCTTTTTATCAGGAAATCTTCTTTTCCCTGAAACAGCTCATATTGTTGTGTGCTCTATCTGCATTTTTGTTGTCACGCAACAATTTGCTTGTTGGGCAGAGAGTATCCTTTTTAGCGGATTGGTTCCCTAATCTTAACGGGCAGAGCCCGTGGGTAGCTGGAACACCCGTAGGGCGTTCCCCAGAGTAGCAAGCAAGCTATTTGTGCCACAAATAGCGATTTTCTTCGAAAATCATGCTTGTTAAGGGATACCCCTAAAACCCCATTTTTGCATTTTTCGCACTTCGTGAAAAATAGAATATCACAGCTTTTATTCCAAAAGCCCAAAACCAAAAACACCTTGTTTAAAAGAAAGGAGGTGATATATCATGTCGGATTTTTCTGGGAATCGAACAGTTTGCATTAAGTGCCGTGTTACGCAAGAAGAATATGCATACATCATGCAGAAATTGCAATGTTCGGGTTGTTCTACGATGTCTGATTATCTACGCAAAATGGCAATTACGGGAATGATCATTCGTTATGATTCGGCTTTGCTGAAAGACTTGCAGCAAAGTTTACAGCGTATCGGGAACAATGTAAACCAAATTGCAATTCGAGTGAATCAAAGTGGAATTCTGTACAAGGAGGATTTTGTGGAATTGCAAGAAAGGTATGAGGAAATATGGCGGTCACTAAAATCCATTCAATCCGTTCTACGCTGTCAAAAGCAATTGCCTACATCATGAAACCTGAAAAAACTGAACAAGGCAGATTGATTGAAACATTTTGCTGTGCACCATTTCAGGCAAATTTAATTGCAGAAGATTTTATGGAAACCAGAAGCATGGGAACTGGTCGAGGAGATGTGCTTGCCAAGCATATGATACAATCTTTTTTGCCCGATGAAATCACACCTGATGAAGCAATGGAAATTGGCAGAAAACTTGTAAAAAGCTTTTTGCATGATGATTATCAATATGTGCTTGCAACGCACATTGATAAGGATCACATTCATAATCATATTATCTTTTGCAATACCAATATGGAAACCTTTCGAAGCTTCGAATATCAAGAGAATCGAGGTGGGCACGAAAAGGAAAGATTGCAGGAAATCAGTGATGCTTTGTGCAGAGAATATGGTTTGAATGTAATTGAAAATCCGAAACAAGGAAAAGGTAAGAGTCATTATGAATGGGACATGGCTCGACAGAACCGTTCATGGAAAGCAAAACTAAAAGATAAGATTGATGCTGCAATCATGAACTGCACTGGTTTCGATGATTTCCTTTATCAGCTAAAGCAACAAGATGTGAATGTAGTTTATCGTCCGGAGAATGTGATTTCTTTGAAATATTGCTTAGAGGGTATGAAGCGATTTTGTCGTTCTCGAACACTGGGCTGGTATTATGAGGAAAAACAAATTCGAAAGCGAATTGACAATTATCAGTTACTGCGACCTGGACGAACAACGTCCACGCAGAAGACTCGTTTGTATGATACTTCTGCGGAGAAGTTTCAACAGGCAAAGGGATTGTCAAGATGGGCTGAAATTCAGAATATGAAAGAGGCTTCTAAGATTCTGAATTACCTCACAGAAAAAGGAATTGCAACTCAAGAAGAATTAGAACAACGGTCTATTTTGACATATGGGCAGCGTGTGCAGTTAGTAGGAGATCTGAACAAGCTGCAACGTCAGATTGAAACTGTGACAGATACAATAAAGCTTGTGAAGAAATACAAAAAGTACAAGCCGTTTTATGATGCGTATCAGAGTGCTACATTCCGAAAAAAGTATGAAAAGGAGCACAAGCAAGAGCTGCAACAGTTTTCAGATGCTAAATCGGCTCTTTTGGAACGATTCCCAGACCGGAAGATTCCAAGTTTGGAACGGCTTTCACAGGAGCGAGAGAAGCTGATAGAACAGAGAAATGTTCAAAATGGAGTATTTCGTCAAGTAGTAGCCGAGTTAAAAGAATTGGATTATGCACGTACTACTATTGAGGAATATCTTCACAGTCAGCAGCAAGTGCAGGAGAATCAGCAGAAGAAAGATGATGAATTGTATTAAAGAGGGGTTGGAGAAAGTTTATGCGGTATCGGGATTATTGCAATATCACATTCGAACAGATCGAGTTGATGAAACGTACAATTTCTTTTAATGGAACCCGTTTGCGTGGGTGGAAGTACAAGTCTTTTCAGATTCATCAAAATTGCATCTGTAGAGATGAAAGTAATGTAGTTGCTTTACAGGAACTTTTGTATCTGGGATTGATGACAGCAAACGACACCCAACAGTATTCATTAACAGAGGATGGGATCCAGTTGTTGAGTTGGGTAACTGAAGTTGAAATTTATGAGTAGAAAGGTATGATTGTAAATGCTAAATCATGTTGTGTTAATGGGACGTTTGACCGCTGATCCGGAACTGCATATGGTCGATGTGGAAACGCAGAAATGTGTTTGTAATGTAGTAATCGCCTGCGAACGAAAAAAGAAAGAACAGGTTGACTTTATCCGCTGTGTGGCATGGAACAATAGGGCGAAGTTTTTGTGGGAGTGGTTCAGAAAGGGCAGTATGATTGCACTGGAAGGAATGCTTCGGACAAGATCATATGAAAAAGACGGAAAGCGATGTTTTACGATGGAAGTGCTGGCGGAAAATATCTATTTTACAGGAGAAAAATCAAAGCAGTACATGAAAGAAACGGAGCATTCTGCAATACAGGATACGGCAGAACACCCAGAGGAAAATGGTTGGAGTTCAGATCTTGATTTATCCGAGTTTGAAGAAATTCTTTCAGACGAAGAAGTTCCGTTTTAGTAGAAACTGATTTTTACATGAGGTGAGAAAATGGGATTGTTACGCCAATTGGCACATCGACTTTTATCGGAAGAGCGTGATTCGGAATTCGGATACTTTGATTATGTTGCAGCACAAAAAAGAGTGGAACAGATGTCTATGGTTAATGAGGATATTCAAAGTTTGGAAGATATGATTACGGATATGCAGATGTATCGTCGAGGAAATCGTGAGGGTGTGCTGACATTGCAATGGTTTGATTGTAATGGTGAAGAAAAAGAGTTGGAATTATGGTTAGATGGAGATTTTTCCGAGAACACTACTTGCGGCGAATTAATTCAATTTTTAATGCATGAACGAACCCGTCAAAGAACTCTCCTTCGGAGACTTTTGAAAAGTGGCTAAATCGGACTGTTCGTCACGCAAACGGGTAGAAAAAAACGTTTGCGTGACGAATGAAAAGGTTTTGGGAATGATTTTGTGATGAACTGAAACAGATGTATCCGTGACGAACGCAATCGTTTTTAGAATGTTTGCGTGATGCAACGGAAACAGAAAGGAGTTTGCAATGTTAGAATCAAAACGCTGTAAAATTTGCGGCAAAGAGATCGGAAATGTCTATGATACAGATTATTTTGCGTTGATTTCGAAGCAGTACTGTTCAGAGTGTAAAAAACTGACTGATCGTCAAAATAGTCGGATTCGTTCGAAAAGGTATCGTGACAAAAAACGGCGTGAGTTGGAGCAAGCCAAGAAGACAGCTGAAAACTTGCAGGATGAAGTAACAGAGCTGCGAATGCAGATTCAAATGCTTCGGAACATGGTGAACTAAAAGGAGTGTGTATTTATGAGAAAGATAATTGCAATTTGTAATCAGAAGGGCGGCGTAGGAAAAACGACTACGACATTTAACCTTGCGGCAGCATTGGCAGCCAAAAAGAAAGAGGTACTGTTGGTAGACTTAGATCCACAGGCAAATTTGACAGCTTATCTTGGATTTGAAATTGGCGATGTGATGATTACAGATTTGATTCTTGAAGTAATCGAACAAAGTATGGTGACGCCTCTACAGGTGCAGCAAGGCATCTATTGCAATGTGAAATATCACATCGACTATATTCCTTCTGATATAAATCTTGCAAGTGCTGAAATGAGAATGATACCGGCTTTTGCACGAGAAAGCGTCTTAAAGCGTATTCTTTTGCCGGAGGTGGTAGAGAAGTACGATTATGTGTTGGTGGATTGTCTTCCCTCTTTGGGGATTCTTCTTATCAATGCATTGGTTGCAGCTGATGAAATGATTGTTCCTGTGCAGTCACAAAAATTTGCAATGGACGGATTGCGTTCTCTTATGAACCTCTATCAGCAAATTCGCTCTATGGTAAATCCTACGCTACGTATGAGAGGGATTTTGCCGACGATGGTAAATGACCGGACAACGATCAGTCGAGAAGTTATGTGGCAAATGGGACAGCAATACGAGGATGTATTGTTTCATACTGTTATTCACAACAGCGTGGAAGCTGCAAAAGCGGCAGCTGCTGGAAACATGATTGCTGTACGTACAAAGTTGGGAGCAGAATATGCTGCTCTTGCAGAGGAGATCATACAGTATGATGACCAACAGGGAATCAACTAGCTTATATTATTATGAGAGGTCAGATGATGAAACAAATCAGAATTAAGACTTATGACGAAAAGAAGAATGGCGAGAAATGGTATCTAAAAGATAGCAACAATGATTTGGCATTTGGATTCCTTCGGGCATCTGCCTTTTCAGAAACAGATGAAGATTGTTTTCAGAGATGCTTTTTGCGAAATAGCTATGAAAATGAGATACAGATTTTTGTCCAGCAGCTTGTAGAGGGCATTCATATGGAATTGGATAAAGAAGGCATGATCAGTGCGTATACTTTTGAATGCGAACAAGATTTTGATACCAAACGGCTGTTATGGGCTTGTATGGATTTACTGATAAAAGCAGATCTCACAATCGGTGAAATCAAAAAGGAGAGAATGAAATTGCTGCACAGGATAGCACCATCAGAGATTTGATTTATAGGTAGGAGAAAACATGGAATTTACGAAGGAATACATCAACAAGAATGGACAAAATGAGAATCTAGTCAGAAAATTGAAGTCGATTCAGTTGTATTTGGATGGAGATCTTCCTGAATGGAAACAGTTGATTGCAATAGGCGGTTTCATAATCGATGTAATTCGAGAATTGAAATGGGAAGAGCAGCCTTTATTCAGCAAAATGGGGGAGATCGATAAAGAACCCGTTATGACTTATAGCGAAATTTACAATGAGATTTTATATGCAGTAAATCAGCATCTGCTGGTTCCACTCGCAGATGAATTGAATTTGATTTGGCATGAATGGAATGAGGGGAAAACAAAAAAATATCAGGATATTCAAAACATTGAAGAAATGGATTGTTTTCTTTTTACTGTCATAGAAAAAATGTATCCGGGAATAGAGCAGTGGATGAGATATTATTATCTTCATGAAGATGAGAATGTAGAAAAGGCTGCATTAAACTTACAAAGGCATAGTGGAAAAAATGTGCTTGGAAACCGTATTCGTAAAATTCGCCAAATGCAAGGCTTGACACAAGCTGAATTAGGTGTGGCGATTGAATTTGGTGAAAATACTGCCGGTGTGCGAGTGGCACAGTATGAACAGGGAGCCAGAAATCCCAATATGCAATTGAAAAAGAAACTTGCAAGTGTTTTGCAGGTCTCATTACAAGCTTTTTGTGTTTCAGATATAGCTGACACCATGCAGCTGCTGTTCGCATTGGAAGACATTCATGGGATAAAGATTAAAAAGGAAGATGAGAAGTTTCTTTTGCAGTTTGAAGATAATGAACTACAGAGTTTATTGAAATTGTGGTGGGAAAAGCAGGAAGAAATTCGATTTCATAAGATTACAAGAAATATGTATGACTTTTGGAGATACCGGTTTTCAGAAAATGAGGAGTGAGATTTGTGGATTATAATGCGTTCAAAACACGCTGCAAAGAAAAAGGATATTCGCCCAGTTCTCTAGTTGCAGATCTGGGATTGAGTAAAAGTAATGTGACCAACTGGAAACATGGTGGGAATCCTAGTTATGCAGTGCTCATTCAAATTTCTCAAAAGCTTGAGTGTACGGTTGGGTTTCTTTTGGGAGAAGAACATAGTGATAATGGTGTAGGTGCTGTGGTAAGTCAGGAGTTGTGGGGAAATGAGTTGACTTCAGCAAGAACTATTTCCTTAGAGGTAGGTAGCCCCTTAAAGGATGAATATCTGAATGAGATAGCCGTATTCGCCAATTGTAGCATTCTTTTCCTTTGTGGATATGAGAAAAAGTTTGTTGAAAGGCAATCATGTAGAACAACTGCAAATATAAGTGAACGTGGTTGGGATAAGATGCTTGCGATATTTGATAATGTAAATGATAATCCGATTATCGCTAATATACAGATGCAGCTTAGCAGAATTGTTTTACATAACTTAGGAATTTGTTCTGGCGAGCAAATTCCCGATGAGTTTCTATGCTGCAAGGCTGATTTTATATTAAGTGATAAGAAACATAAAGATGCACTTAGAGATTATCCATTCAATTTTTCTGATTTGCTTGTTCTTGGTGACATTTATGAGAAAAGTGTTAGATTTATGATTTCTGGTATGGAATAAAAGCCACAGAACGCAAGATGTCATCAAAAGAAACTATTACAAGGAGAAAGAATATGAGATTTGACGATTTGAAAAAAATGCTTCGTTGTATGTCTGCTTTTCATCAGAATCCAGAAGTATCAGAAGAACAGCGATATGCAAAGGCACTAGAGCAAATGTTATTTGTGATGCAAAACGTGCAAGATGCGGCTTTTCGGGGTGGTAATGGTATTGATTTAGAACGTTTTGACTATGTTGATGTGAAAGACTGGCTGCTTTGTGATTGGATGGAGCAATTTCCGAATACAAGTGAATCTTTATGGAAAGAGATCAACACTTGCGATTATGCTATTTGGGGATTTGATTCTGCGGATTCTTATTGGAATTGTATAGAGGGAGGCGTGGATAATGACAGCTGCGTTTGATTTGCAAACGATGCTTAGAACTTTTGAAGAAGGAAGTGAAAATAAGATTCAACAGATTCCCGTTGAAAACTTGATTCCCTATCACAATCATAAATTCCAACTTTATACCGGAGAACGAAAGGAGGATATGGAGGAAAGCATTCGTCAAAACGGGATTTTAACTCCGCTAATCGTACAGCCGTTGTCAACCTCAGTACAAAAATATGAGATACTGATCGGGCATAATCGTTGGAATTGTGCGAAAAGCATTGGAAAAGCTACGGTTCCGGCAATTGTGAAGACAGGACTTACGGCGGAAGAAGCTGAGATGTATGTGATTGAGAGTAACATCATACAGCGTGGTTTCAATAATCTGAAAGTCAGTGAGCAAGCTGCTGTAATTGCACAACGGCATCATGAAATGTTTTCCCAAGGGAAGCGAAATGATATTATTAAAGAGCTGAAAATTCTAAACGGCGAGTCTGTCGCAACTTTTGACGCATTGCGTCAAAAGTCAAATGAAGGGGTCGATACGGCAAAGAACATTGCATCTGACTACGGACTTTGCAGAACATTCGTTGTACAACTAATCAGAATCAGTAAGTTGAATGATGATCTAAAAGAATGGATCGATAATAAAGTGCTTGCCGTTAGAAGTGGTGTAGAACTTTCTTTCTTGTCAGAAGAAGAACAGCGTATTGTTTTTGAACAAGCGAAGGATTTCAAAATTGATATGAAGATTGCAAAACAACTTCGGAACGCAGCAGGAACACTCACAAAAGAAAAAGTACATGAAATCGTAAGTGGTATGTCTGATGCTCCCAAACGAAAAGCCGTGCGTGTCTCTTATAAGACTTATAGCCGGTATTTTCCGGAGGGAACAGCAACAGAGGAAATCGAAGATGTGATTTCTAAGGCACTGGCTTTCTATTTTTCGACAAACATCGACGAAAGCGAACAAAGAGTTTAATATTATTTTTGGAATCAAGCAGAATAGGATTGAATTTTAATTGATATTCTGGTATAATGCGAGTAGAAACAAGTAAATTGAAACAAAAAGGAGTAAAAGTATATGAAAATAAGAAAATGGGCTGTAATTTTCAGCAGTGTGTGTGCAATTGCATCAATGCAGCTTACAGTAAACGCAGAAGCTGATCGGCAGGCGTTAAAGGTTGCTTTGTTGGAGTATAGTTGGGAAAACTTCACTTCTCCATCTATGAAGCTGGGTGGTATTGAGAATTATCCAATGGTAGCATATCAATATTCTAAAATGGACGAATTTATGGAATATTATAATGATCACGGACCTTCATACAGTAACTCTTTGGACGACGTTGACATTACATCAGATAGAAAAATGGATGACTTTCATGAAGCTTGGCTGGATTGGTTGGAATATACCGGACCCTATGCCAGTGAAGATGCTGATGAAGAAAACGGTGTATGGGAACTGATACGGGATACCGGAACATACACATTTGTAGATGCTGGTGACACGTGGCAGCTTTGTGATGCAGCCGGAAACATGACAGAAAGCTATGACAAATTGTATCAGTTTACATATTTGAATGAACCGTATGAAAATATGTCTCCGGAAGACTATGGCATCTACGATGAAAACGAAGATATTATGATGTTGGACGGTGATTCAGAGGGAGAGGACAATCTCGGACAGGAGAGTGCAGCAGATAGTTTTTCCAGTAGAACAGGCTCTTCTAATGATACAGAAAAAAATAAAACATATCATGGTGATGATGATAATGCAACTGTAGATCATGTAAATCCAAGTGGTGATGGATATTATAGTGAAGATAATCTTTCTGAAAATACTACTGATGCAACAACAGAGCCGGCAGAGGAAACAACTGCAAATGGCACATCTATGCGTTTTGTTGTAGCGGTTGTAGTTGTTATTGTTGGCGGAGCTGGTGGTGCTGCATTCTACTATTGGAAAAATAAGAAAAAATCGTAAAGTATAGGAGCAGTGAAAATGAAGTTAGACGATATGCAGCGTGTTTCGCAAATGACTGGTTGGGACGTGAGCATTCTATCAAAACTGTCTGAAGAATGTCATGTAGAATTGGTGCTTGCATTGGAATTTAAGGAGTATCACCGATTGCACAAAATCATTGAGAATGGCTACAACGCCTATTTGTTGGGGTGTGTGTCTAATCTGACAGGTATTCCAAAAGACGAGCTGAAACGGCGTGGAGAGGCTTGTGTAGAGCAGCTGATCGGAGCATATGAGTTTACAAGTGATTTGCCGGAAACAACAGAAGAAATGCTACGGCAGGAATTGATGCGAATTATTGCAGAAAAACAGGAAGGATGATTGACAGTGGATTCTATAACAATGGTATATGATACAGAAACAGAACGGTATGTTCCCAAATGGCGTTTGGAAGAATATCCGGGGTTAAGTCGTGATTTTAAGTTATTGTACTACAGTCCGAAACGGAAACAATATCGAGAGCTGGACTTTGAGGGAAACTATGCTGCAAAACGGCTTGGCTTTTTAATGGACGAACGTCCAGAGCAGTTAGAACAAATGCTGAATGATGGAACATTATATCTGCATCTGATGAGGATTCAGCAAAAAGCAGTAAAGGTAGTATGGGATCAAATAATTTTGTGGGAACAAACGGATACAGAGTTTCTGTTGACAACAGCCAATGGAGATTTTTTGAAGAAAGCTGGATTGCTGGAAAATTTTAAGGCACGAGCAGAAGAACTAATGTATCCGGCTGTGATTTATGTTTGAGTATTACTTAACTTTTTCGTTTGAGATAAAATTTCAATTGAACTTTTAATACAGCTATTGACAATTTCAAGAAAATCAAGTATAATAATAGTTAAGCAGCAGTGTTTATATTGAGAAATTGCTTGTTTATGATTGGGAGTAAATCCAATGCACAGCTTGAAAATTTTTAGCCCTGTCTTTTCGATGGGGCTATTTTGATATAAAGAATATAAAAATCTTTGGTTTGTAAATAAAGAGGTTCATTATGAAACCGTATTAGTTTAGGCGTGGAAAATTATAGAACACGATAAGAAACAGACTGGTAAAGTCAAAAAGTCGAAGCGTTGTTGTAAAAAGCATAAGTTCTTTTGATAATCCAATTAGAAGTGGATTTTTTAAAATGAATTGTCAAATATCAAATAAGCTAATAGATTTCAACAATTTTCGAGGTAAAATACTACTGTTACAGTGAATAAATATGTTTCACTTCTTCATAATGTTTATTATGAAAGAGGTGATTAAAATGAGGTACAGCAATATGAAAATTAAGCATTTTAAAATTGAGAAACTGCATGGCTATATTGACTATAACATAAAATTTAATAATGATGTGACCTTCTTGTACGGCAATAATGGTTGTGGAAAAACCACGGTTTTAAATATTATTACAAGTATTATTACGGGGAAGATATATGAGTTGTTGAACTATAAATTTAAATCTATAACATTATTATATTCTTCAAAAAAATCTAATTCGTTAGAACTTATATATTTAGAAATAAAAAATGACGAAGAAATAGAATTAATTTATAATAATGAAAAATATACAATTGAAGCTTTTCATGCTAGAATGCTGCAAGAACAAAGTGAAATTGATAGATTTTATTTTAATGAGTATAAGGTGCTTTCAGATATTAAGAATGAATTTAATTATGTTTATCTTCCTCTAAATAGGCATGGATTCATTAACAATGAATTAAAAATAGATCTTCGTTCTAAGAGTAGAATGAGTAGAATAAGTAGAATAGATAATATTGAAATGTATAGTTCAGATGGTACATTAAGCTATGTATCTTATTTGATAAAGAATTCATGCAATAAAATTAATTTTAAATTAAGCAGAATCAATGAAAATTTCAGTCAAGAAATATTAAAATTCTTTTTGGATGTAAATAATATTCCAGATACAAATCAAATTATGCAGTTTGCTTTTGAACTTGATTCTTTAGAAGTACAAAAGCTAAAAGAGGATTATACAAAAGTTCTCAAAACGATAAATAAATGGGACAAAAAAACCGAGAATAAAATAAATGATTTTTTTGATTCATTGCTTACTGACATAAGAGCGTCAGGAAGAAAATTAAACATTGATATTCTTTTTAAAGTATCAGAATTGATAAAAATAAAAAATATAGTTAAAAGTGCGGAAGAAATAGATAGAACAAAAGAAAGGGTAAACCAACCAATATCAAAATTTATAAGTGCTGTCAATAAATTTATAAACACAGAATCTAACAAAAAAGAAATATGTATCGATGAAGGAGGCGGGGTATATCTTAAAACTCCACACGCAACGCATATAGATTTGTATCAGTTATCATCTGGAGAAAAGCAAATTGTGACATTCTTTGCGTATCTTTTATTTGGTTTGCAAGATACCAATCAGAGTTTATTCATTGTTGATGAGCCGGAAGTGTCACTACATCTGCAATGGCAACGCCAATTCGTTGATACGTTATTGGAACTTAATCCAGAAATACAGCTTATTTTTGCTACTCACGCCCCCGAGATAATTGGTAGACATCGAGATAAAGCATTTAAGCTTATTCCTAACTGTTAATTATCAAGGTGGTAATAGGAATGAAAAAAGACTTTGATTTAGTTTACTCGGATGAAGCTTTATTAAATAGAGTGCTATATCTTGCATCTTCGACAAAAATAAATATCTTTGTTGAAGATGTTGGCAAAGAATATAGATACGAAGAAATGTTTGAAAGATTACTGTCGGATGGTGTTAAAATAAGCTGTATTTTTCCAACAGGCGGAAAGCAAGAATTAGAAAAAGCTTATGGGTTGTTTGGAAAATCAAAAGAATATGAAAAGTGCTTTTTTATTGCTGATGGAGATTTTGACAAAGCTTTAAAAAGAGGACAAGTTAATGCCCCTAATTTTATATATTTACAAAAATATAATATTGAAAGTTATTTGATTCAAGAATCGTGTATTGCAAAATTTATGCGTCCAAAACTTCGAAAACAAATTGATGAAACAATAAATATTATCAATTATAAAAATTGGGAATCAATCATAGCTCCATTTTTTAAAACTGTCTTTGCATTGCACTTTATTGTTCAAAATGAAGGATTGGGAATAAAAAATGTCGATAGAAAACCTTCCTTTTTTATTACGACTAAAGGATTGCCCAATAAAGAAAATTTAGATAGATATATTAAAGAAATTGAAGTTTCATTTCCCAATGTAGAAAAAGAAATATCTTCAACAATTGAGAAACTTGAATATATTTATGGAACTGATTCGACAAATTTTGTATGTGGTAAGTATTACATTGAGAGTTTAGCTAGATATTTAAGTTCAAAGTTGTCTAAGGGGAAAGTAGGATACGATGAACTAGAAAGATTTTTAGTATCAAACTTTGATATTGAATCACTTGCATACATACGAGATAGGCTATATTCATATATTTCGTCAAATTAATGTATTGGAATGGTACTTTGAATAAAAATAATTTACCATTTTCTGCAAAACAAAAAAGCAGACCTCATTTTGAAGTCTGCTTTTTTCATGTTCGGTTTAATTTTACAAGAATTTATGTGTTTTCAATTGAAAGATTATAGTGATGGTTTTCTCTTTTTATCTTGAGTGTGAGGTTTATCTGATTCTTTCTGCTGCACAGCAGACTGAACTTGTTTTCTCTGCTTGCTAGAAAATGTAAAAGAAGATGGCTTTGAAGGCTGTTCATGTTGCTCTTGATGAGAGAGCAATTTCTTCTCCAGAACAGCTTCAAGCTTTTTGAAATCACAGCAACGTTTAGTGACCATACGCATTTTATCCGGCGTTTCGGTAACTAGATGATACAGTTTATTGGCTTTTGCAACAATTAAGTCTTGATTTTGCTGACACCAGTTCAGCTGTTTTACTGCCATCTTTTTATAATGGGTACTTTCTGGAGAATCTTGTCGGGTAATGCGTAGTTCAACAGGTTTAAGAAATCTTTCATCAACCGGAATCATGTTATTGAGGTTAAGGACACCTAGTAATTTTCCATCAACATTTATTTTCATAAAATCTATGTCATTTTTCATTTTTTGATGTTTTGGTTTTGGTGAACTCAGAGGTATGCAGTATTTCTTATTGTCGCATACAATGATAATTCCCACAAATGGACGATTATCTTTTCCGACTTGTGGTGAAACGGAATGAACATTATCATCTTTTTTAGCGAGATCACGGATGTATTTCATATCTAATTTGTATAGCCGTAGTCGTTTTTGTTCCATTTTTTCTCCTTTTTATTTCTAATGAAAAAGCTGCGATAATATTCTTATCGCAGCTTTGATTTTTAAAACTCCCACTCACAGTAGGGTCCACTACTTTTACAAAGGCAAAGTGCCTTCATACAATAAGTCGAAACTTATCTCCGTTTTTATTATACTCAAAGTCTTAGCATTTGTCAAGACTTTTCTGATATAAATAAAAAAGGCTGTGGACGTATCCGCAGCCTTTTTAATCGCTTCCACTTACGGTAGGACTCACCGCTCTTATCGGTTCCACTCACAGTAGGACTCACTGCTCTTATCGGTTCCACTCACAGTAGGACTCACTGCTTTTTACAAAGGCGTGATGCCTTCATATGATAAGTCAAAGCTTATCTTCATTATTATTATACCCGAAATCATGCCGTTTGTCAAGAACTTTTTGAAAAAATCGATCGAGCAATGCTGAGATTATTATTCCAGAAATTCCGCCTTTTTCTTTCCTTCTGCTTTTTCCAAAGTGGATTTTGAAATTGTTCTTGCATTTTTCTTTAATTTTGCCATTTCAAAATAAAATGTTCGTTGTGGTTTATTTCCGCTTTTTGCAGCTTCCATTGCTTCTTGATTCAAATCATCTCGAAGTGTGGTTAAACGTTCCGACTTTTCTCGAAGAACATCTCCAGATGCAAACGGTACAGCAAGAATTTTTTCAGCTTCTTTGGCATCTAAATTTAATTGGTTTAGAGCGTTTTGAGTTGCTGCAATTTTTTGATCTAATGAAAATAATAGGCTTTCCAGATGCTTTAGATTAGTTGGGAAAGAAACGGAAAAATTTGTTGTGTATGGCTTTGAACCTTGCAATGTTGCCTGTAGGCAATTCTGATCTGGTGCAAATCGTATTGTGATTGGAAAGCCGTGTAATTCGCCGATTGGCAAAGGTTTATTAGATTCGCCGATTATCTTGCAGCACACGCTTTCTAATGCTTTTCCAGCTTCGGTGCGATCTGTATACGTTGTTCCGTCTAGCGTTATTTTGAATGCTGGCAGATGTGTATTTTCATCAATCGGAAGACTTTTGCAATGCTCCAAATCTTTTTTCATAGCATCTATACTAGATTCAAGCTGCTGCTTTGTTTGAGGGTAGCGTTGAAGTTTATCTTGCATATCATAGTGTACATTTTGATACTCAGACTGCATGGACTTTAATTCTTTGACTTCGGATTCAAGCACCATAAGTTCCTTGATCCGTTCGTCACCAGTGCATAGAGCCTTGATTTCACTGTAGGACAATGCTTGTTGGTCAACATCTTCGCAAGTACGAGCTGGTGTTTTAGAAGTGATAATCTGGCTGATAAATCGTTGTTTTGCCTCCAACGTCTGATAGCTATAGGCATCGAATGTTCCCTTGGTAACATAGCGGTATAGATGTACTTGTTTGTTGATATTTCCTTGCCGAACCATTCTTCCACGACGTTGCTCCAGATCAGCTGGTCGCCATGGTATATCAAGATCATGAAGTGCAACAAGGCGATCTTGAACATTTGTACCAGTTCCCATTTTGGCGGTACTACCAATCAACACTCGTACATCGCCGCATCGAACCTTTTCAAAAAGTTCTGCTTTTGCTTTTTCCGTTGGTGCATCGTGAATAAAAGCAATTTCCTTTTCTGGAATTCCTCTTTCCATAAGCTTTTTCTTAATGTCATCATAGATGCAGAAATCACCGCTTTCTTCTAAGGAATCAGATATAATTTCTTCTTCATCAGATTGGGATTTTGCTGTTTTTGCCTGCTTTCCTCTTGGAACACCTAAATCACAAAAAATGATTTGGGTAAGCTTGTCTGATGCGGTTTCTTGGTGAATACGGTATACATTATCTATGCACTGATTTAATTTTGTTTGAGGATTATCCTCAAAATCAGGATTAATCAAACGGGGGTCTAAACCAACTTTTCTTCCATCGCCGGTAATGCGAAGCATATTATCTACCTCCGGATCCACAGCTCCACCTTGTATATCATCAGCTCTGTCAGCCAACTCTGTAACAAGTTTTTGCTGAAGTTCTGTAGGCTCTACATTGACAATGTGCATTTCACACTCTGGAACATTTAAGTGCAGCATATCCGCTGTTTTTACATCGGCACACTGTTTAAACATACTAGTAAGTTCAGGCATATTTGCATAGCTTGCGATTCTGGTACGCTGCTTGAATTTATTTCCTGCCGGAGCAAGTTCCCAATCGGTTTTTTGCTTGCCGAAAGTCGAAACCCAGCTATCAAAATGATGTAGTCCTTTTTCCTGCAAAAAATCATACTGGAGATAACGCATCATTGTATGTAGTTCAGTGACAGAGTTTGATACAGGTGTGCCAGTTGCAAAAACAATGCCTCTGCCGCCTGTTTTTTCATCCATGTACCGACACTTTTGAAAAAGATCTAATGCTTTTTGAGATGCAGAATTTGATATACCAGCAACATTTTGAAGTTTTGTCGCACAGAATAAATTTTTAAATTCGTGGGCTTCATCGACGAAAATGCGGTCTACGCCCAGCTGTTCAAATGGAATAACATCATCTTGTTTTTTTACTTTTAGCGTTTCAATTTGTTTTTGCAATGATTTTCTGGTGCGTTCCATAGCTTTTACTTGAAAACTATCACCATTTTCATGTTTCAGTTGTTCTATGCTGGAGAGAATATCCTGAATTTGTTCTTCAAGTTGTCTTTCTTGGCGTTCTTGAGAAAGGGGAATATGTTTCAGTTGAGAGTGTCCTATTATAACTGCATCAAAATTTCCAGAGGCAATTCTTGCAAAAAGTTCTTGTCGATTCTTTTTCTCAAAATCTTTTTTGGTGGTCACGAGAATATTGGCATTGGGATAAAGCTTTAGGAAGTCGTCGCCGATTTGTCCTGTTAAATGATTTGGAACTACAAAAAGTGATTTGTTACATAAGCCTAGACGTTTGGATTCCATTGCCGTTGCAATCATTTCAAAGGTTTTTCCAGCACCGACACTATGTGCAAAAAGTGTATTTCCGCCGTAAATTGCATGGGCAATTGCATTTTTTTGATGTCCGTGTAACTGAATGCCAGCATTCATGCCCGGAAATGTTAAGTGAGAACCGTCATATTCTCTCGGTCGTATTGCATTAAATTTGCGATTGTAGGTGTCTACTAGATCTGCACGTCGTTGTGGATCTTGAAAAATCCATGATTCAAAGGATTCTTCTATTTTTTGTGCTTTTCGTTGTGCTGCTCTTGTGGCATCTAAATCTAAAACACTTTTCTTTTCTTCTCCGTATCCCACCGACTTGTAGACCTTTGTCTCACGGAGATTTAAGAGATTCTCCATGATTTCATAAGCATTTTTACTGGATGTACCGTAAGTTTGTGTAGCACTTACGGAACGGTCAGACCCTTTATTAGAAATGTGCCATTGATTTTCGGCAAATTCTATTGCAATGGACTTCTTTCCAAATAGTTTTCTCATCCACGAATCTCGCTCAGATGCCTGAAGCGATTGCGGCGTATGCAGTGTTTCGTACAGAAATTGCTGATAATATTTAGGATCCACCCATGTAGCACCGATTTTTACATCAATATCGCCTGCTTTTAGGGGCTCAGGCATTACTTCTTGCAATGCAGAAATGTTTGCTTCAAAGAGTGGATTGCTTTTTGCGGCTTCTATTGCATTATCTAACTTTTTTCGAATATCACCAGATAAATATTCAGATGCTTCTTGATAGATGATCTTCTCATCGTCAGAGCATTCTGGAACAGGATAAATGCTTTTTGCTAACGTCAGTGCTGATACAATATCTTCCTTGGGAATGTCAGTCAGCTTTTGCATATAATCAAAGTCAACACACGCTTTTTCAGCCATTGATAATGCAAGAGCTTCTTGCGGTGTATCAACGTGTTCAATTGGTTTGGGCGGCTGAATGGTGCGTTTTGTAAAGAGGTCTGATTTTGCAATAAGCTTTTCTTTTTCAAATTTGCTCTCTAGTGCACAAACTAAGGGAAAGGAAACATCATCTGAAAGTTGTGATGTGTTATAGGAACTGTGAAGTAAGCCAAAGCTTTCATAGAACGTGTCATAAGACTGATTTAATTTGCCCTGTAATGCCGTTAGAACCGTGTCAGAGCAATTTTCTTCTTGTGCCTGCAAAATTCCTCTTGTAACATCTCGAAGCGTGAGAAAGGCTTCCATACGTTTCTTTTTGGAAGGAGAATCATTTCCATTCCAGCGAATCGTCTGATCAGGCTTTTTGTAGTAGATTTCTCCGTTTTTGTCATCTGCAAAAAAGCTATAATTTCGAAGAGCAGATGGGATTTCGATAGCAGCACTGTCTGCTGATTTTGCGTATACTTCTTTTGTTCTTGTATCCGAAATTGCGGTTGACAATTGTGATACAGCCTGTGAGATCTGTTCTTTTAGATCAACACCATCTTCAGCTATAACCATGGTTCCGCTGCCATATAGCTTATTTCCTTCTACAACAGTTCCAAGCACCATGTTAGGATTTTCGGCAAAATATCGATTGATTGGCAGTCCTTCATCCATTTCGCCAATAGAAATCCAACTTTCTTTTTCTGGATCGGGAACTTTATGCTCGTTTTTCTGCAAAAAGATAATATCGGTTGTGACTTCTGTGCCTGCATTGCTTTTAAATGCACCATTTTTGCCACCCGGTAAGCGAATTGCTCCAATAAAGTCTGCTTTTTCCGCTAATGCCTTTCTGGTGGATTCATCACGTTTATCCAGCGTTCCAGCTGATGTTACAAATGCCACAATACCGCCGTCTTTTACTTTGTCCAGTGTTTCGGAAAAGAAATAGTCATGCAGCTTTGTTGTACCATGTTTGTCATCTTTGAAACTCAACTCTCCAAAGGGGACATTTCCCACAGCAACATCAAAGCATCCATTTTGAAAATTGTTTTTTTCAAATCCTTGTATTGCAATGTCAGCATCGGGGTAAAGTTTCTGGGCGATTCTGCCGGATATGCTGTCGATCTCGACACCATAAAGCCGAGAATTTTTTTGCATTTCTTCCGGCATACGTCCGAAGAAGTTTCCGACACCCATTGCTGGTTCCAATACATTTCCGCCTTGAAAACCGAAATTTTCAAGTGCTTCATAGATGCCATCAATTACCACGGGAGAAGTATAAAATGCGTCCAAAACGGAAGCATTCGCTTGTCTGTATTCCTGATGCGTAAGTAATTCCTTTAGCTGTGTATACTCTGTACTCCAAGATTCATTATTCTTATCAAAAGCTTGTGGAATTCCACCCCAACCGACGTATTTTGAAAGGATTTCTTTTTCTGCATCTGTCGCAGAACGATTTTCTTGCTCCAGAGTTTTTAAGGTTTTCACGGCAGTGATATTGTTCTTGAATTTTGATTTTAAGCCGCCTTCGCCAAGTGATTCATTAGTGATAGTGAAATTTTTCTCTTTTTCAGGCGATGAAGCTACTTCTGATTCTTGTGAATGGCTAGCTGTATCCTTTTCAATGGAATCTATAGGCGGAGGCGTGCTTTCTTCTATAGAGGAATCCGGTGTAATTTCATCTGGAACAGGAATATTAGGCTCGGCTTGAATGGTATGTTCCGAAGCCTTTTGCGGAGTACGGTTTAAGTAGAAATCGTGGTCAAATTCCTTGACAACAGTAAATAAATCTGCTATACTAATAGTGGAGTCATTTAGGACTGAACGAGCTAGCTGTTTATCAGTGAACTCTAGGAGCCTAAGTGGCTCTATTTTTATATCCTGAACATTATACATTCTTTTCAATGTATCTTTTTGCCCATCTGCAAATTCTTCTATGGTTAATTTGGCAAGATAGGGCTGATCATCTATTTTGCAAACAGCGTATAGCTTGTGCATAAAGGCTGTGTTGTTCGCTTTATTTTTATTGTTTTTTTCTGAAATAGTGCTGTCAAGGAAAATGCTTTCTTCAACAAGTTTGGGAAGTTGGTAAAGCATATCATACACAGCATTATCATGATGTTGGTGTCCGTATTTTACGGAATCTTCTAATCCATTACGGCTAACTTGAATTGTCCAGCCGGTATCTGTATTGGTAAAAGAACCTCGTTCGATATTTCTGCTTTTTATATCGGCACGGACACTTTGAAAATCTGCATCGTGGCTAGGAATTGAAAGAATTGGTATTTGTGTTGCTTCCTGATCTCTCCATTCTCCTTGTTCCAATCGATAAAAAGGGGATTTTTCAGTCAATTCTTTTTGAAATCGCTCTTTCCATGTTGGAATTGCAGTAAGTTCGTCCTCGGTAAGATTCAAAATACTTTTTCGAGGTTCTAGTGTGCGAAGTACATCGAAGTCTTCCTGTGTGACAGACGATGGTTCTTTTTCAGCAGTAGGTTTTGGTTCTGCTTTTTGTGGTTCGGTCTGAATCACAGTTGTTTTATTGGAAACAGCATGTTCAATTGCTTCTGAAACTGGATGCAATCTCCCGAAAAAGATACGACTGCTTAGTAATTTTTCATTGCCGTATGCAGAACGGAAACCATGTGATTTTTCAAAAGCAGAAGAAATTACGTTATTTGTAATATGATTCTTTTCTACAAATTTTTCAAGGCGATCCAAAAACAGAGCCTGTTGTTCAGTTTGTGCAAATCGTTCTTTGATTTCATCAAATGCTTTAGTAAGCGAATTTTTTTCCCGTTCCTGTGAGTGACTGTCAGTTTCAGGTTGATGTGAATCCAAAAAAGATTGTATTTTTTGCATATCATAGGTCTGATATACTTGTATGAAGTCATTGATCGTTTCTGCTGAATAAGTGTTATCGATTTTTTTCAATAATTCATGAGGAATGCCGATTTGAATGGCAGCGATTAGAGCATTCTTTTGTTCTGGCTGAAAGGGATTGTTCCCAATGATGCTGTTTAGGGTGATTTCTGCGTCAAATTGAGATTTCTGTTGTTGTAATTTCTGCAATACTGGATTGTCCGCAGAAATTTGTTCTGTAATGGACTGTTTGTGATACTCTTGAAAAAGGTCACAAATCATTTGTAATTGTTGATTGCTGTAATTGGGATTGAGATATGCTGTATAATCTAATGTTAATTTTCCTGCTGCTTCCTGTGTGGCAAGAAAAACAGAAAAGGGTTCTAAAAATGCATCTTGTTGTTCTGTAAATCCAAGTTCTTTTAAACCTTTATGAAATTCAGAACGAAATTTTGCTTGTACTAAAGCTTGATAGAAGATACCGGTATCTTTTTGAGAAATGGAAAAAATGCAATGATCTTTTTCCGCACGTGCTGAGAATGAAATATCTGTTTGTTTTAGATAGGGGAGGATCTCGTCAAATGTTTGCTGCGGTAAATTGGGAAGGGAGATGTCAACAGTTTCTAATGCAGCAGCATCGTGATACTGTGCAGCTCTTTTTTCTGAAATATCATGATAGAGACGAAGAACCTTTTCTTGATCCTGATCCTGTACAGTGAGGGTAGCTCTATTTTGATTGTAGATTCTCCCTGAAAAAGAAATACCTTGTTCTTCTAATTGCTTGGCAACTTGAAGAACAAGGTCTGTGTTACCTCGAATATAACTCTTTTGAGATAATTCTTGATACTTGGTGTTTCCAATAATGTTAAAAGCCGGTGGTGCATAATGTCTTGATTTTGGAAACCAATGAATTTGAGAAGCTGTTTTTTTGCCAATCAATTTTTGAATATCGTGAGAATCATTATAGTTAATGACCATTTTCACTTTGCCGTTTTTCTCGGCTGCATAATAGTTTAATTGATATTGTTCCAGCTGCTGTTGTAAAATACGAAAGGCAGCTTCGTCCATTAAAAGCGTAGCTTTTCGAATACTTGGCGTTGCTGCATTCCAGATTTGATTGCCGTAGTATTTCATCGTTTCTCCTTTTCTCTTATAATTCCATTACTTTTTCAGTTCATCTCTCTGCTTTTCAGGGGGACTGGACGGAGTATCATGAACCTTTGCTGCTAAAGCTTTCATGCTGTTTCTGGAAAAAGAAAATTCTGCTTTTTGAGGTTTCTCAGACTCCGGTTCTGGTCTTTCATTGTTGAGGATTCCATCAATCATATTTGCATTGGTTTCTGTCAATTCTTCTACAGAACGAAGGTGGCTTTGAGCAACACTACTTGCAGTTGCAGCTGTTTTTCCGAGAGGCATTTCCTGTGAATGTTCATGCTTTCTGTAATCAGAATCCGCTTCTTTCGCAGCAACAGCAGGAGACATTTTATCTTTTTCTTGATGCTCTTGCAAATCACGGTTTGTTTCATAATTGGGATTGATAATGTAAGTAAGCGTTTCTTGTAAAGTAGAGGGATCGGAAAAGTAATTAGCAGTATATGTGTCTTTTAACATTGCCTGAATATCCAATGGTTTGCTTTCCACCTCAGACACAGACATATTTAGAAGATCTGCAATTTCAGGGATAAGAGACTGATCGGGCTTTTCTATGGGTACAGAAAGAGCTATTTCAGGCAGAAGATCAGCATTATCTACGCATATTTTTTCTGCAAATACAGGCATATTTATTTTACCAGTCTCCGCAGCTTCTTTTAATTGCTGTTCAGTTCCTGAAATAACATGGTCAATGGTAGTGCCGGATTGTTTGGTATAGGGCAATGTCACACTGTGAAATTTGTCCAGCTTTGCAGTGATTTTTTGTTTTTGCTCTTTTAGAGTATTGATTTTTTGATGGATTTTCAATTTATCAGCCGCACTGTCTGTTGCCATGTATTTTTGAGACAGTAGAGAGATCTTCTGCTGACAAGAATCTAATTTATAGGATAATCGCTGTATTGTGGTTTGATGTAGTCCATCCATTGCTTGCGAAAAGGCTTGTCGTCTATCGGCATTGTCAGAAATACCGAAACTTTTGATGATTTGGTTAATACAACGGCATCTGTCAAGTTTACATTGGGTAATGTCGCTTTTCCTGTCGATCTTCTCAATCTTTTTAGATTGCTCTTGTATTTTGGTTTGTAGTTTCGGAATTCGATTTTCTTGAATTTTTATGATCTTTTGTTCGTTGCGATGAATCGCAGCTTCTGCCATAGTTTTGATGCCGGGAACTTTCGCATTTTGAAATAAACTGTGGAGCATCTGATTGGTATCAATAAGTCGTTGTACCTTATCTGAAAATCTATCGATTTTGCCTTGATTGGTTTGAATTTTATTCTCTAATGCAGTCCTTTTTTCGGAAAGTGCGTCTAATTTTTCAGTGTGTTGGATTGCTTTTGCTTGTAAGATCGGGAGAAGTTGTTCAGGTTGTGGTTGCCCTGAAAATACGCTTGGTTCGGTGTATTCTGCCTTGTCTTGACTTTGCTGCACTTTTGCAGCCTGTTCTTCCAATTCTTTTTGACGTTCCAAAGCCCTTTTTAATTGTTGCTGCAAGTCATCTAATTCTTGCTGGGCTTTTGAAGTATCGTTTTCATGCGGACGTGCAGCTCCAGAAAGAGCATTTTGTACAATGTCCCAGTCCTTTTGGGAAAAATGCAATGTCAATCGAGAATCATCATATCTTCCCGAAAAAGGCACTTGCTTTTGCGTCAATTCAGAAATAATGTCAGTGGCTTTGTCTGTATCGACAGTGACAAATTGACGATTTTCGATTTTTTTATAGTCGATATTGCCGACTGTAGTCATATGTCGCTCCTTTCATCAATAGCAAATGGGATTGCCGTAGTTGATTTTTTGTATAGATTGAATATTATCAAAGTCAAGACCATTCCAAGAAAAGCAGCCGTAGTTTCCGGTAAAAGCAACACAATTTGGAAGTTGTCCGTTGCCATGAATAAATTCTATAACACATTTTCCTGTACCACCAAAATAATGATAGGGAACATCCCCCTTGCTATCGCAAATTTTAACGGTAAATTGAATCCCATTTTCCAGAGTGATCAGAAATCTGTCGTTGCAATATCCGTATTTTGTGCCCATTGCAACACAGTAATCTCCGTATTCATCACGCATAATTCCAGTGTCTGTAATCGGGTCAGGAATACATTCCCGTATTGCAGACCAAGAAGGATTCCTAGTTAATCCAGCAGCATTTTCGTATGCAAAGCAATTTGTCCAACCATCTTCATACGGGAAATTTTCAATCACTTCTACTTGTTCCGTTTTGGCATATGCACAAGTGGATTGCATTTCCGATGTTTCTCCTTCTTTGGCAATTGGAATCACATCAATAGAATAGGAAGTCCCTTCCCGTAATCCAGTAATATAGCAGAGAGAATTCGATTTAAAAACAAAGCACATATTATCAACGTATGTGATGTCAGAATCTAAAATGGTACAGGTAACCGTATAATCACGACTCTGCTCTGCTGTCCATGTCACTTTTAAGCATGAAACGGAAACTGGAGAAACTTGCAAATCAGAAACGCAATGAATGGACGTGTCTGGATGTGGCTGTATTGTCACTGGTTCTGTAGATGGTGAAACAGATGAAGTGACGAGAAGTGCGGAAATGTAAGTGCCTACAAATTTTTCAAACATAGAATTACTTCTTTCGTGGAGGAAATTCAAAACCGGTGGTTTTGTCATCTTTTAAGATGAGATAGGCATCAAATTCGTTGCCGGCTTTGCTTTTAAATCCTTTGATTAAATCGGTTTTCCCTTTTTCAAGTAATTTTTTTGTTTGTGTTGCAGAAATGATTTTGTTGCAGATGGACTTCCATATGATAAATCCGCATTTTTCTTTATCATTCTCACAAGAAAAAGACTTTTTCCACTCGACAACATTCTTTCCGCACTTTGGGCATTTTCCAATTACTGTTCGCTGTGCCTGAAAAGCAGCATTTTCAGCTTTTTTGTTGTATTTTCCAGAAATGTCACTTACAAATGAGACGATTTCATGCATAAAATCATCTGGATTGCATTGACCACGTTCTATTTCTTGCAGCTGAGTTTCCCAGTCTGCGGTCAGCTGTGCAGATTTTACCTCATCTGGAACAACTGCGATTAAACTAATGCCCTTTGCAGTTGGGAAGATCTGTTTCTTCTTTCGCTCAATGTATGCTCGTTTTACCAGCGTTTCCAAAATTGCAGCACGAGTGGCAGGTGTGCCAAGTCCTTTTTTCTCTACATCAGCATTTTCATCATAATTATGATTTCCTGCGGTTTCCATTGCTTTTAGCAGTGTATCTTCTGTATATGGCTTTGGAGGACTGGTATAATGTTCTATAACAGAAGAAGTTACATTTTCAAATACCTGTCCTTTTTCGAGAGGCGGCAGTGTTTTTTCATCTCCAGATTTTACAGTGTCCTCACTGCTTTTCAGCATTTCTTTTATTGTAATTTCAAATGCTTTCCAGCCATCATTCAAAATTGCTTTGCCGGTTGCAGAAAAATTGTGGTTTTCACAGATAACTGAAATTTTAGTTGCTTCATACCGATGTGGATCAGCTGTTGCAAGAATCAATTTTGCTGCAATCAGGTTGAGAATATTTCTTTCGCCATCAGGAAGATCTGCTAATTTTTTATGTGCAATTTCTGTTGTTGGAATAATTGCATGGTGATCTGAGACTTTAGAATTATTGATGCAGCGTTTTACATTTGGTTCTGGAATAGATAATCCCTGACAGCATGATATGGTATTGCAAATCGTTTGTATCAGATCAGCTGCGGTTTGTTCCATATCTTCCGTTAGATACTGGCTATCGGTTCGAGGGTAGGTAACCAACTTCTGTTCATATAAAGACTGCGTATAGTCTAAGGCTTGTTGTGCTGTATAGCCGTACTGACGATTTGCTTCACGTTGCAACGTGGTTAGATCGTAAAGTTTCGGCGGATTTACAGTTTTGATTTCTTTTTTGATTTCTGAAATTGTAGCTGTTTTTCCACTGCAAGATTCTGCAATGTTTTTCGCTGATTCTTCTTCGTCAATTCGTTCTGACGATGCAACAAATGTGCCGCAGTCCAACTCTACAGTAAAGAATTTCTGTTTAACGAAATGTTTTACATCGTAGTCACGTTGTACGATCATAGCAAGCGTAGGCGTTTGTACTCGCCCAATCGAAAGCAATGTTCCATAACGGCAAGTAAAGAGACGTGTGCTGTTTAATCCAACAAGCCAGTCTGCCTTTGCCCGACAAAGTCCAGCTGCATATAAGTTGTCATAGTCGCTGTCAGGGCGAAGATTTGAAAATCCCTCACGGATTGCTTTATCTTCCATTGAAGAAATCCAAAGGCGTTTACAAGGTTTTGTACAGCCGATTTTTTCATAAACATAGCGGAAAATGCATTCACCTTCTCGTCCGGCATCTGTAGCACAAATGATTTCATCTACACGAGAATCCTGCATGAGTTCCTGAATTACTTGAAACTGTTGTTTTGTTGTTGAGGAAACGACAAATTTCCAGTGTTCAGGAAGAATCGGGAGCGTTGAAAAACTCCATTCTGAAATTTTAGTACCGTATTTGGAATCGTACTTATCTGGGCTTGCAAGTTGTACCAGATGACCAATGCACCATGTAACAATATACCCGTTTCCTTCCAAATAGCCATCTTTCTTTTCAGTTGCTCCTATTACAGAAGCGACTGATCGTCCTACACTGGGCTTTTCTGCAATCACCAGCTGCATAGCAATTCCTCCTTTCACGCTTTTTTCTGATTGCGGCTGTTCTGAAATCGTGCTTCATTGATGTATACAGGATGTTTCTGGGCATCAATTTCTCCCTTGATGGAGAGAGCAAAGAGTACACCCATTACTGCAACTGCAATCATTCCACCTACGATAACTTTTTTCATAGCTTATTCGTCACCATCCTCATCTTCATCGTACTCATCAAAGTCCAGATCATCATTTGGAACGGTAGACTTTTTCTTTTTGAACTTAAAGAAGAAAATTGCAGCACCAGCACCGATAACAACTACCACGCAAAGAATAATCATCATATTTTTGTTTCCTGATTTCGAACTTGACGAAGCAGCAGCGGTGGAAGTAGTTGTTTCTACTGCATTTTCGGATTCATCAATAGAAGATGTGGTCTTGCCAAATGCAGTGCCGTTCTGTTTTTCGTAGTCCTCTACCGAATTATCTGAATTATTTCCATCGTTCAGCAGAGTATATAAATCATAATCATCTACCTTGTTCAGAAAATAAACAACATTTTCACCGCCGTTTTCCTTTGCAGCGGTATAGTCGATCAAGATGTAGAATACATTTCCATTTTTTGTGGTTACAGAGATAAACTGCATCTCATCAGAATCATAGATAATCTTCTGATTCTCAATCAGTGATGCATTTCCTTCGGTATCATAGTAGGGATCATTTTCATAATCAATCTGAGACGAATCAGAGTTGCCATCTGCATTTCCGGTTGCTGTGTTGGAGTCAAGAATTTCTCCCAGAATTTGATCCGCAGATTCTTGTGCTGCATCGGTATTGCTGCTTTCTTCTTGTCCCATCATGCTTTCATCAGTTTGTGCAGGAATATCCTCATTTACCGCAGAAGCAGAAATGCTCATGGGAAAAGGCAATGCCATTGTCAGTGCAGCAAGTGCTGCAATCCATTTTCTTTTCATTCGAAATTCCTCTCTTTCTCATTTTGGGTTGTGCTTGTTTCTTTCATAGCGGTTGTTTCTGTATTTGATTCCGATGTAATCATTTCTGCAATTTCTGATGCTGTTATGCCAGATTCACGCAACTTCTTTCCCAGTTCCAGATCATCACAAACAACTTCTAAGGATAATCCACCCTTTCGAATCATATTAAAAATTTCAGTGCTTTCAATGTCTTGAATCTGCTTCTGAATAGCTCGTTTATCAATTGCATCTTTTTTCATGCGTTCTTCCAGCTCATTCAGTTTTTGATGCAGCCGCTTCAATTTCCTTTTTGTAGTTTCTTTCATATCAAATTGCCTTTCCGTTTTAATAATTGATAAGGAGTCTTGGGTCAGCCATTTCATAGCTGTTCCAGTCATAGCTAATGTATACTTGAACGTGAACATAGTCGTAGACTGCTTTTTCATTTTTGGTAGTAACGCAGTTTCGGTCGCTGGTAGAAGTGCCTATTTTTTCTCCGGCACTTAAAACGTCCCCATTATTCAAGCCACTTTTTAGTTTGACGTTGCTGTATAGGATTTTTACTTTTCGCTCTTTATCGTACCACAGGTCTACCTTTTTAGAAGAAACAATGGTAAGAGAATGCGTATCAGGGTCATAATCTGTAATTTTTCCAGATACCATGGCGTATACGTTGCTTCCGGAATTGCGAATAATATCTAATCCGTTATGTTGATTGATAGAGCAGTGTTCCTGATTCCAACCGTGCATATCATATCCATAGCCATTGTAAATCCAATTGCCGCTAATTAAATCAACAATGCCACCATCTACAGGGGATGGAAATGTTTGATGATTGCCCAATAGATTGGTAGTGGAACCAGTACTACCGGAGCCACAAAGAAGTTCATAATAAGCAATTCGATCTGCGGCATCTGATTGCTCGCTTAGAATTTTTCTGATCGCTTCGTCAAATGTGTAATTTTGATGCACTGTATAGTACAGTGTGCAATTTTTTACCCACTCGTATTTTTGATAATAGGTACAGAAACCATATCCCAAAAAGCCACCAGCTTCTGCATTCACTTTTGCCCAAGAATTATAGGCGTAATGACGATTCCAGTCATCTGTAATTAGATTCTTATTTTCCATAGCACTTTTATAGCCCAAATAGCCAGAAAAACCATTTTTGATAGACACATCTGTACTGTTATTTAATTTGAAGAAGGCAACGTCATAGGGGGCAACAGTAGGACAAAAGGCAGGATCAGATGTTTTTTTGCTGCTGGGAATCCAATAGGTTGATCTTTCAAATGTATAGAAGCGTCCATATCCACCGGTATAAGAGTAATCATACTGAAATGCGTTTGTATCTTGTGTGTAGAATGAAGGCAATTCATTTCCGGAAGGATCAATCACATTGTAGCGTTGATCTTGTAAGTACCAGCCGGTTGCTTTGTATTTTTTTCTGGCATTTAGAATTTCACCATTTTCGGCATTGTAATAAATGCGGTTTGATTTTACTTTTGCAAAGTCTTTTAAGTCATTTGGAATGGCTTTGAAATCGATGTAAGGATAGCCATTTTCGGTTCCACTTCCAGTCACATAATGGAATTTCCAATCGTATGTGTATGTACCTAATTCACTCCAGCTGGATGCGTTATCGTACCGGTAATCAAAAGTGTACTCCAACTCAAATAGCTTTTTTATAATTTTGTAAGTGTCGGAGTCATATTCCCAGTAAGGTACATCAAAATCTTCTTCGTTATCTTTTGCTTTCTCTGATGCGTCAAAGTCATAATAATAAGCACAGAGAAAACTCCACAACTGATTGGGATTGAAATCATATGCCGGAGTGTCAGGAAATACAGCGGATTGTCCAAAGATGAATTCAGTAGGAGTGTCATCATAATTCTCTGTGATTTCCAAAGAAACACCCAGTTGATTTAATCCTATTTTCCATAGAGATTCATTTCCAACAGCAAGCACCTTTTTATTCATGTTATTTGCAAAATTGGTGTATACCATTTCTGATTTGGAGAGAGAATCGTCCAAAGCGGCATATGTACCCATAATAAAGCCGGAATTTGCAAAGACACCAAAAATCAGTACAAGAATAATCAGAAAGATGAGACCACCGAATAAAACAGGTAAAGCAGGAATCATAAATTTTTTGGCGGCTTCTTCAATTCCCTTATGGAATCCACGACGAAAACGTTCTTTTAAACTACTTTTCTTTTTTGTTCTTTTCTTGTGGTTCGCTTTCTTTTTTCTTTGCTGCTGTTTGCTGCTGGATTGCTTTAATTTGCTTTCCTGCTGCTTTAACTTGACTTGCGTTTGACTGGATTTTTTCTGTAGGGATTTTTGATTTTTCTGTGCCTTTTTTGTCTTTTGGGCGGGTGATTTTTGAAAGCGTCTTGCCGTGCGAACACCGGCATCTGCTAATCGCATAAAATCATTGTCAGCATCTGCACTGACAGCTTTTTGCCAGCTGCTAGATTTGGCACGGGCTCCAGCATAGCCAATCGGCATAAAAATAAGCGGTTTAGGCTTGCTGAATTTTACGATCTTCTTTTGCAGGAAATAAGCCTTGGTTTCTTTTTTCTGAATCCTGTAAGTAGTACGCTTGAATTTCTGATACTTCTTTTTCTCAAAACGATAGACTTGTTTTCGCCTTTTTAATGCAGTTTTTTGAAGCGGCGTAACTGTGCCATTCTTTTTGGATATGCGGAAATCTTTTTTCCGGCTGATAAATTCAGCTTTCTTTTCTATTTGGCGATGAACACTCTTTTGTAAGCTTTGATTTGTTTTTTCCGCAAGCAGCATTGTATGCTGCTTTTTCTGTACAAGTCGTTGACGTTCTTGCTTTAGAGTAACTTTTTGCCGCTGAAATCGCTGGAATCCAACAACTGCATCCTTTACAATTTTGCCGCTGGCAAGAAGACCGTGATTTGCATCATCTACATTGGAAACGTCACGTTGATATTTATAAGCGATTTTACGCTTGACTTCACACCAGCCAATATCTTTGATTGTTAAGGCTGTGGTTTCAGCGGCTAATGCAGTATTTATTCCTGCTTTTGCAGTTAATTTTACATCTGCCCACGCACCTTGTGCAGCTGCCTTTGCAACAATAGCTTTCTTTGTCTTTGGTTGTTGAGATTGCAGATGTTTAGTCAGAGATGGAATATCACCGGAAATACGGTGACGGAATGAGACGGCTTTATGTATCACACCACGACTTTTTTGCAATTGCAGAACATTTGTACGCACGAAGTGCATTTTAGTGTGAAATCCACCATTTTGATCTTGTGTTCGTTTCAATTGCAATTGCCAATGTCGATTATCAGCATGACCAGCATCAAAACGCCGTATAAAAGCGTTTTCTACAGCTAATGCTGTATGTCCTGTAAATCGAAGTGCTTTTTTTGCAGTTTGAAAGGCAACTGAATCAGGCAGTATCGTTGGCGTATCACCAGTGATACGGTGATGCATAGAGTTAATGCGATGTAATACACCGTGATATTCACCGACTGTAGGATTTTCTATACGAACAAACCTCGCCTGTGTATGCAATTTTCCGCTGCTGTCTGCATTGCGTTGAAATTGCAGATGCCAATGTCGGTTATCAGCGTATTCTGGTCTAGTACGTCGCAGTACAGCATTTTCAGCTGCCAGAATGGTGTGTCCTGTAAACTTCATGGCATTCTTCGCAGCAGATACAGCAGCACTATCAGAGAAGATCTTAGGAGTATCTCCGGTAATACGATGCTGCAAGGAAGCTGCACGATGGAATAAGCCATGTGTGTTTCCGAGGTTTTCATTTTCTTTTCGGATGAAATGAACTTGTGTATGCTGATTTCCAGTAGAATCTTGCATACGTTGAAATTGCAAATGCCAATGCCGATTATCTGCATGAGCTGGGTCTTTTCGACGAATCACAGCATTTTCCGCTGCTAGAACAGTATGTCCTGTAAATTTCATTGCATTCTTTGCAGCAGATACAACGGTATTGTCAGGGAAAATCTTAGGAACATCTCCGGTGATGTGATGCTGTATAGAAGCAGCACGATGAAAAACGCCGTGATATTTCCCAATTTCTTGATTTTGCTGGCGTGTAATTTGTACACCTGTTTTTAGCTTTCCGGAGTCGTCCACTTGCTGAGAAAAATGAACATGGACGTGCTTTTTTTCCTGTAGCTGAAAATCTCTCCCAGATTGAAATCCTACTTGCCTACGTTTGTGCATTCTCATTTTTTTCACCACCTTTGACACTAAATTGAGTTATGAAACTTTGTTTGCAAGATCGGCTGGATCTGTTGTCATAAGCTGATACATCTTTGTATCTCTTGGGAATCTGTCTACGAAGGGTAGGATTGTATCCCCAAAGAAAATAAGTCCCTGTCCACGTCCGGCATTTGTAACATATTTTAACTGCTGGTCAGAGATATGCAGCTTTTCTGCAAGAATATCTCTGTCGCCGGCAGCCTGATTCAACATATAAATGAAGTCACTGTTATCGAAAATATTTTCAATTTCCTGTGATTGCAGCAAGTCCTTGATATTCTGTGTAATGCCTGTAGGAATACCGCCCCATTTTCGGAAACGTTTCCACATTTCTACAGAATATTTTGCAGTTTGTTCTTCTTTCAAGAGCAAGTGAAATTCGTCGATGTAATATCGAGTTGATTTGTTTCCACGGTTCAAGGAAACTCTGTTCCATACTTGATCTTGTACAATCAGCATACCGACTTTTCTTAGCTGATTGCCGAGCTGCTTAATGTCAAAACAAATGATGCGGTTATTTAAGTCCACAGTTGTACGGTGGTTAAACACGTTTTGTGATCCCGTAACGTACATCTCTAGCGAATTTGCAACACGCTTTGCAATATCTCCGCCATTTTCACGCAGTTCTTTGAGAAGATCTTCTAAAATCGGCATGGTTTCCTTAGAAGGATTATGAGAAAGAAAGTGGTTATAGATATTTCTCACACATTGATCGACAATAGAACGTTCTTCTGCGGTTAGTCCATATTTGCCGCCAACAATCAATTCCATAAGAGAAATCAAAAAGTCGGATTTTACTGCAATTGGATTTTCGTCGTCTTCTTCATTGTCCCAGACAATATCCATAGGATTGATGTGCTGTTGAGAACTTGTAGAAATTTTAATCAGCTGTCCGTCAAGAGCTTGTACCAGAGGGTAATATTCGGCTTCTGGGTCACAGATGATAATGTCGTCTGTTGTTTTTAGGAATGTATCTAAAATCTCACGTTTTACAGAAAAAGACTTACCAGAACCCGGCGTTCCAAGAATCAATCCATTTGGATTTTTCAGTAATTTTCGATTTCCCATAATCATATTCTGCGAAAGTGAATTTAAGCCATAATATGAAGCGTCAGTACCCTGAAACAACTCCTGTGTCGTGAATGGCACAAATACAGCAATAGCCGAAGTTGTCAATACACGATTCACTTTGACATTGTTATAACCCAACGGCAAACTGGAGCAAAGACCTTGTTCTTGCTCATAGTCCAATGAAAACAATTTGCAGCTGTTTTTCTGCGTAATTCGTTTTAGCAAATCCTGTTGAAGTTTCATTTTCTTTTTGGATTCTGCATATGCCCGAATGGTTAAAGTGATGTGGAACAGACGTTCATTCTTGCTATTTAAGTCGTCCAGCATTTTTTCCAGCTGATCGATATAAAGCTTAACAGACGGCGGCAGGATATTCGGATCATATCCAGATTGCGTTGCTTTTTTCTGTTCGTCAATTTTCATCTTTTCCACGTCGGAAAGCTTGCCTTTGATAAATTTCAATGCTGCAATTTGATCGTAAGGCTCTACATGGAGATTGACGCATATCAGATCGTCATTGGAAAGATAGTCATATAAAACCTCATCAGACAGTTCTCCGGCAAGCAAGTTGATAGAATAAACTGAACCAAATCCATTTTCTCCGATTTCAAAATTTGATTTTACAAACCTAAGACTGGTAGGTGCAATAAAATCCTTGGTAGATGCACCAGACTTAATTCGATATTTCCAATCGAAAAGGAAGGGGTCATCTGAAAACGGATTCAATGAACGGTAGAGCACTTCTAATCGTTCTTTGCCATCTAAAATTGTACTTGCAACGCCCATGGAACGCAGAATGTTTTGTACCTCTGCTGCGATACTGTCCAATTTCAAACGGGCGTTGTGCAGCGAGCTAGCTTCTACTGTAAATGTCAAAAACTTTCGAAGCACACGACCGTTTGAACCGGAAATCAATTGGCTTTTCAACATAGCGGAGTATTCTTGCCGAATATCGTTGAAGTCGTCGGTTTGTTCCGGAATTTCCAACATTTTCAGAAGTTCATCGACATCAGTGTTTTGATTTTCAAATGTCAATTGGAATTTTACAGTGTTATCGAAATAATTTAAGAGATCACAATACTTGGAGAAGATAAAATTCTTTTCGTCAAAAGTAGCAAGTCGATAATTGATGTCAAAAAACTGTATGGTTTTCGAGTAAGTGGAATTTGTTATCTGGCAAGTACCGTCCTGAAACATTTCCAGATAAGGAATTGTCTTTTGTGTACTGCTTTTCTTGCTGCTTTTCAATTTTGCCATTCTGGCTTCTATTGCTTTTCTCTCTTGTTTTGTCAACGGCGTTGCCGGAACGGCTTTATGCGTTGGTGCTTTGGAGTTCTTTTTCTGCTTTTTGTTTTTTTGCACGGTGATTGCCTCCCTTTCTTTTTGGAATTTCATACGTGTTATATCGCAAAACTGTGCGTAAGTGCTGATATTCTATTGCATCTTTGATTTGTTGGTAAATATTTTCAGATTGATAGGTTCGTTTTCTGGGGCTGCGAAAGAAGTCAAGCGTCAATTTCACTTGCTGTTCCAGATGCAGTCCGTTTTTGCTGTATAGTCCACAGAAAATAGCAGGTGAGGCAAGAATGCCGCCAGTAACAATACCGCCGCCCAACCCTACAAATGATCGCACAAGAAAAAAAGCAGGAATTCCGATTGCAAAGCCAATTCCAAAGCAAATAGATTGTCGTTTTGTAAGTCCGGCAATGAACTTTTGCTTGATTTCAGATAAGTCTTTGGGAATGGGAACATATTGTGCCAAGTTGTCACCTCCTTTTTGCACATCACTTTCTCTACAGTCACAGTAGGGAAAAGATAAAAGTTAATGAGCGTTAAAAATAGATTTGGATATTGCACCAGACCGCAGAATGGTAAAGATCAAAGCGAGGGTATACCCCAATAAGATTGCCATCTGCATGATTGCAGAGCCTCCGGAAGATAACTTTGCAAGGGCATTCGTAAACATTGTGGAGAATATCCCTAAGGCAAGGATAATGAATAAGCCCTGAAAAGCCAGTGCAACAAGTCCTCGAAACCAGTTCTTTCCTACTTCTGACCATTGTCCTCCCATCATCGTAGCCATTGGGAGAGGGGAAATTCCGAGGTACATAAAAATTTCTATCATACGTGATGCTAGTACAACTACAATGACTGCAAGCATAACAAAGACGCCTACTAAGATAATCAGCGACAATAACAGTAGGACAATGAGCATTCCGATACCGTAATCAGATGCAACTGAGATATTGCCGCTAAAAGCATTTGTGCCGAGTAGTGTTGTCATAGCTGTTGCGGTCGCTTTTGTACCAAATGCAAAAAAGCCGGAGGCGATATAGTATGTGTTAGAGATTAAAAGCACTCCGCAAACTACTTTCAATATCCAGCGAACAAAAATACTGTCATCTATGTCCTTGAAGTTATTGTTGTTCATGACCATTTGCATTAAGTCATTTATGACGACAATTGCAAATACCATGCCAGCAACAGGTACTACTGCATCATTGCAAACCTTTTCAATTGTTGTCCAGATAGCAGTTGCACCAGTGCTTCCGCCGCCCGTAAAGGTTGCAGGATGAACACTAAGAAATTGCTGAAACATTCCGCCAATGCCATCTGCTTTACTGGTATCCAATCCGCCTTGGAGCAGCTCGAATGTTGTTTTCAATGTTTGTGTGACAGCATCGTTTAGAAAGTCCTTGACAGCACTTTCAATGCCATCCACAAAATCAGAAACAACGCCCATGAAATCCCTCCTTTTTTGAATAATTTTTCATAATGCCAAAAAAGGAACAGAGGACATTATTTTCATGCTCTGTTCCTCCTTTGAGTGATTTACCATCACAGTAAAATTAACCGGTGGTAATGTTCATCATGCCGACCAGAACCGGAATCATGACAATGCCCAGCAGAATCAATGCCAAACCAGCCATAAGCTGTTTCATGCCCTGTGACTTCGCACCGGGGTTGTCGTTACCATAGCCTTCGATCAGGTTTACAACGCCCCATACGCCCAGACCGGCACCGATCAAGATGCAGACAGCCTTCAAAACGGTTTCTACGGTGTCCAAAAAGCTGCTAGTGTCTACAGATGCACCATCTGCAAAAACGGTCATAGAAAACATTACTCCCACGCACAATGCTGTAACGGCTGCTGTGATCATCTTTTTGATGCGAGCAGTATTCTTCGGGGTTGCCACTTTTGCAATCATCATTTTCTTCATTACTTTTCCTCCGATTAAAATTTTATGTAGCTAAATTAGCCGGTGGTAATGTTCATCATGCCGACCAGAACCGGAATCATGACAATGCCCAGCAGAATCAATGCCAAACCAGCCATAAGCTGTTTCATGCCCTGTGACTTCGCACCGGGGTTGTCGTTACCATAGCCTTCGATCAGGTTTACAACGCCCCATACGCCCAGACCGGCACCGATCAAGATGCAGACAGCCTTCAAAACGGTTTCTACGGTGTCCAAAAAGCTGCTAGTGTCTACAGATGCACCATCTGCAAAAACGGTCATAGACAGCATTACGCCCATGCACAATGCTGTAACGGCTGCTGCAATCATCTTTTTGATGCGAGCAGTATTCTTCGGGGTTGCTACTTTTGCAATCATCATTTTCTTCATTGCTTTTCCTCCAAGTTAGATAAAATCAAGTTCTTCTGTGCTTACGTCCGTTTCAATTTCTGGTTCTGATGAAGCTTGCATCGCTTGAAATGTTTCAATAGGTTCGTCTGGCGAAATTTGAGCATAGCGTGCATTCTTTTCTCTTTTTCGCTTGATATACGATGCAATGTCAAACATATTCTGGGGATTGGAATCCATGAGCAAAGGGTATCGTTTGTGTTTTGTAATATCATATTTACGGGAGAAAAACGGACGAACTCCACGAACTTGTAAGATACACTTGCTGCCATCCATTGTGTTTAGATCATCTTGTGACATCAACTCCTTTCCAAGTTTTTTGTAGTTCATACCGTAGGATTCTGACTGTCCTCGTGTTCTGGAGGTATCGTAGTCGTCAATGGTCTCTTTTCCAAGAGATTCAGAGATCTCTTTGAGCGTTGACTTTTCTTTGCCACCCAAGAACAAGGTGGAATCGCAGTTTCCCACGATAGTATCTGCATTGTCCTTGTAGATCGCTTTTAATTGCGATTGTGCTTGCAGGATAATGCAGGCTGATATTTCTCGACTACGAATAGTCGCTATCAGTTTATCGAAATCTGGAATTTGCCCGATATTGGCAAATTCGTCCAGCAAGCAGCGAACATGATGTTTTAATTTTCCGCTGCCGTCCGGATTGTTGTCTGCTTTTGTGCAAAGCAAGTTAAACATTTGGGTGTACAACATTGCCACCAGAAAATTGAAAGTGGCGTCTGTGTCCGAAATGATGATGAAAAGGGCAGTCTTTCGATCACCGATTTTATCCAGTTGCATTTCGTCATATGCTGTAATATCCAAAACGGAATTGATAGAAAAGCAGGAAAGTCTTGCGGAGCATGAGATCAAAATGGATTTTGCAGTCTTACCAGAGACGAAAAGTCAAGGACTTTTTCATCAAATTCACAAAGAAGTCACATTTTGCGGACTTCCTCACGGAGCAGACGCTTGATTTTGTCCTC
>OBAS01000332.1_pt1 | contig 43745 bp, 49 predicted proteins | sample 1517591 | NCBI WGS metagenome assembly OBAS01 (sample SAMN04571700, study PRJEB22368) | human gut metagenome | biome: human gut; material: stool | host: Homo sapiens | place: Luxembourg | collected 2012-10-05
ACTTTAAAGGGTTTGACGCATTTCGTCAAACCCTAAAATATAGAATTTAGTCTTCCGTATGGAATTTAAGTTTACGTGCGGAATTTACTTTTTCACTCAAGCAAAAATTACATTTCTTTTGTCGAAAATCACCATTCTATCTTTATCTTACAAGTGACATCGCCATTCTGCGGTAAGTATGCCTTTTTCCACGGATTGCAACGCTGTATGCCGTAATATTTTCCGGCAGTGCCATTCCCATGTACCCACTATCTCCTATATGATGGATGTCTGCACCTGCCATTTTACACATCAATGCGATCTGTCGGATTGTTTCTTCGTCCGCTCCTTCCTGGGAAGTTCCAATTGTAGTCATCGCAAGTACACCTTTTTCATGTGCGGTTTTGATCAATTCAGCTGCATGCTCCATGGTAAATCCCGGAACAGTACCAGGTGCCGGAAGTAAAAGGACATCTGCCCCTGCTTCAATAAATGTCTCAGCATCTTCTTTTGTCAGTATTTTTTCTCCTGCTTCTGAGAGAATGCCGGATGCATGCATTTTTCCTGCTGTCAGGATCACTCTGTCGCCGACTGCCTCGTTTAAATCAGCTAATGCCTTTGTAATTGCCTTGTTATCAACGCCAACACCCGGATTTCCGGTAAGAACGATCATGTCAACGCCCATGTCTGCTGCTTTTTTTGCATTTTCCACGGTTGCGCGCCGTCCTTCTGTAAGACTCCACACCGATTTTTCTCCATCATTGCGGACTGCTGCCGGCTCTAAATTAATTGCAACCATCCTTCCTGTCAAACGTTTGATCTCATGTATGGTATCTTCCGGGGCAACTTCCGGTAATCCATTGATCACAGGATGATCCACGTCAAAAATATTCAGCATGATAATATCTGCACCAAGAGAAGTTACAAATTCTGCATTTGTAATATTCACTAACATTGGTGTCACTGTACCAATTGTCTCTGTTGCCAACACCCTTCCCTCACTGTCAGCGATGGACTGTAATAATTCTTTTTTTTGATAGACAGCCAGTTCTCTGGCTGAACAGTCAATATATCTTTTTCCCATTCCTTTTTCCTCTTTTCTGCCTGATATAAAATGATTTTTCTTTAAAAATTTTCACTGTACCTTCTGTGCAAACTCTGTGAGATATCTTTTATTTCTCTCATATTTCACATTTTCTGCATTTTCTAACACTTTATTGCGATACTCTTCTATTTTTTGCGATGTCATAAAGGAAATCTCCTGCGGCTGATCATATTTTCCCATATAAGAAAAAGATATATTTTCCTGCTCTTCCATGGATTTATAATTCATATATATGGTATAATCCTCATAATCATTTACCATCTCCCAATAAATCCCGTAATCTTCTCCCTGCAGATGATACAGATTTAAATAGTCATGCAGGCTGTCAAACTCCCTGTCAATATACTTTTCCTCACACCTTGATTTATAATATTCCTTTCCTGAATATTTCACATGATCACTGATTTCTCCTGGTAATGCCATTGCAATTACTATAAAATTAAATACCACGATCACTGACACTATGCATTTTATAACAAAAGGGAACACTTTTACGCTGTAATCTCCAGTTTCATCCCGAAAAGAAAAGGTGATATTAATTTTCTTCATATTCCCACCCCTTTCTCTCAAAAATCATTTTTACAAAAGTTTCCTCCTCATCATAATATCGATCGCACTTTACAAATTCATTCACTTCTTCCTCTGTCATTTCCAAAGTCCCCATTAATGTTGCAATCGTATTCTGCTGGATTTCACTGAAATATTTCTGGTTTTCCTGAAATTCAATTTCACTGATACGATAATCATCCTGAAGCAAAATTTCATGCGCATAGTAAAGGATATCTTCCACTTCATATGCCCTTGGCGTTTTGTCACTTTCCCAGTCAGACTTCTCCCTTAAATCCATCACCTCTTCTATAAAATGGCTGTATCTATCATAGATATCTACACGTTCTGTATACTTTTCATACCCGTCCTCTGCATAAACTTCATACTCATGCAGATACGCATCCAACGCTGCATTATCTCCCGTCTTGAAAATTTCTTCTGCTGCTTCTACAGACGCTGATCTTTTCTGATGTTCTGTATGCTTTTCATCCACATAGCCTAAAATGAAAAAGACAAAAAATAAAACAACAAGAAGTACAACTGCCAGCAAAAGAATGATATTCATAATTTTATTGGCAACATAAAGTGGCATGGAATGTAACACTTTTGCTTTGGTAAGAAGTGTTTCTTTTCTTGTTTCATCTTCTTCCTTTTCCCATTCCATACCAAGTTTATTCGGCTCTCCACAATAAGGACATTTTGTCTCTTTGGCTGGATAATCATATCCACACTTTGAACATTTCATATACTTTACTCCATTTTGTCTTTTAATCGGCTGATTGCAAGTTTCTGTAACGCTTCTGTAATCTGATCTTTATCATCGTAAGTCAACCCACCAGCTTCATCTATGCAGGACTTTATCTCATCCTCGGATATCTCATAGTGTTCCTTCATATAATCATAACAATATTCTGTGTAATATGTCACAGCATCCTCTTCCTCATATTTGTAATATGCGTCCGATGCCTCCTGACATCCATTTAATATACTAACGATGTAACTGATGTTGCTCAATGCATCTGCCTTATCATTCTCTACGATCCATTGCAGATAAGAATCATCCTCGTCATTCAGATAATTCAAATAACGCTGCATTCCCGCAATCTCTGTATATTTATCAAAATAAGACTGATAGGTATATTCCACTGTTTTCAGATATTCACAGATTCCCTCATAATCTCCGCTCTGGTACAGACTTTCTAATTTTTCCAGATTCTTCTGTTCTATCTGATAAGATACTTTATGGGAAATACTGGAAACAATAAATACAATGATACAGATCACTGCAACCGTTGCCACTGCTGCTATCCCAATCTTTGCCGTCCACGACATTCCTTTGCCAGCCACTTTTTCCGGCATTTTCTCCCACTGCCTTTTTTCACGTTTCAGCTCATTCATCATGTCCTCATGTAGCTGGACAGATCTGCCAAAGTTATCCCCACCACAATAAGGGCAGCGGTCCTGCTCATCATCATATTCCGCCCCACAGTTTTTACAGATTATCATTGGTTCGTTTTCCCCCTATTTATAACAATGCTTTCTTACAAAATAGTAACATACCACCTGCATTACGATTGTTGCAATCCACGATGCCGGATAGGAAATAAACAGAAAATACAGTGATCTGTGCTGTGGAAAAAATGCAAAAATCCACAGAACACGCATTCCGACAGTTCCGATAATAGACAATACCATTGGCACTGCGGAATATCCCATTCCACGCAGTGCACCCGGAAAAAGATCCATAATACCGCACAGAAAATATGGAACTGTCGTGATGGATAAAATCTCAACACCACATTGGATCACGTCTGCTTCCTCTGTATAAATCTGTAATATTTCCGCTCCGAAAAAATACGCCCCGCATCCTAAAACAAGTGCTGCTCCCACCGATAAAATCATACAGTCGATCAGTACGCGGTCCATTCGTTTATACTTTCCAACACCAAAATTCTGACTTGTAAAACTCATACATGCCTGTGTCACAGAATTGATGGAAACATACAAAAATCCCAGAATATTGTTTGCTGCCGTGTAACCTGCCATCGCGGTTGAACCGAAAGAATTAACTGACGATTGTAGTAATGCATTAGAAAAATTGATGACGGTACTCTGTATGCCTGCCGGAATTCCCACCTGAAAAATCTGTTTCAGGTAATAGCCTTTCATAGAAAGTTTTGAAAAAGAAAGTTTATAACTTCCCTCTGTTCTGCAAAGACAGGTCAAAACCAGCACACAGGAAACCATCTGGGAAAACACGGTGGCGATTCCAACTCCCGCAACTCCAAGTCCAAATACAATCACTAATACCATATTTAAGCCTGCGTTGATCACTCCTGCGATGATCAGAAAATACAATGGTCTTTTTGTGTCACCCACTGCACGGAGAATCGCCGCACCATAATTATACAGCATAAAAAACGGCATTCCCATAAAGTAAATCCGCATATAAAGCGTCGACAGTCCGATCACATCTTCCGGTGTTCCCATTAATTCCAATGCCCCTTTGGAAAAAACAAGCCCAACAAACGCCATGAGAATTCCGCTGATTAGCGCAAGCGTGATGGAGGTATGTACGGTCTCTGACATTTCCTCCTTGCGTCCGGCAGCAAAAAATCTTGCTGCAAGCACGTTTGCCCCAAGTGAGATTCCAATAAAAAGATTGGTAAAAACATTGATCAGTGCCGTTGTGGAACCGACTGCTGCAAGCGCTTCACTTCCACTGAATCTTCCCACAACAATAATGTCCACTGCATTGAACATTAACTGTAAAATGCCAGACAGCATCAATGGCAGTGCAAACGAAACCAGTTTATCCATTATGGAACCGTTGCACATATCAATTTCGTATTTATTACTTTTCAAAAAAATTGCTCCTCTCTACTTTTTATCTTCCTGTAACTTAAGACCCGGAAGGAATTTGAATGATTAATTTCTGTCCATCTTTTTCCATCATTGTCAATACTGGAATATGTTTTTTCCGCAGCTGATGTACGATTGGATATGTCTCAAACACATTTCCTTCCACATATACTGCCTCCGGCTTCTGTTTTAAAATCCGTTTCAGATTCTCTTTGACTTCGTTTTTCCACTGCTGCTTGTCCATCGCTGCTTCACCGTAAATTCCATCCACTGTAAGCTCTGGGAGCTGCATAAAATCCATATGTATCACCGTTGCCTCCTGCATTCCCGGAAGCTGCTTTAACAGCGGATCTATACAGGAATCCCCGCCGAGATTTACGATTGTCGGATTTTCATGATATAACTCCATGCTGATACGGCAGGCTTTCACCGCGTCCTCTAACATTCCCACCGTCATAAGAAATCCTCCCTTATGACAAAATCCTGCACTCTGTAATCCGGTAACCTGTTCCAATTCTTCATTTTCAAGACCAAGCCACTCTGCCGGAAAACTGCATTTGTAATTCATGGAATATTCCTTCTTCTGTGGTTGTATACAGTATCCACCACGATTGGATGGGAATATGACAAATGCAATCTCCGTCTCCGACAACCGCTTCTGACACGGCACAAACTCCGGTAAAATCAGAATCTTTGCATCTTCGCTGTCCCTTTTACCAGATGTAACCGCCTGCCGGTGTTCTTCTAAAATCTCCTCCACGCGCCTGTCTGCCCGCTCATTTCCGCGATAACGCTCAAATTTGTTTTCAAGGATCATGCCTGCAACGCTTACTGCCTGAAAAAATGCCTCATCATTTCCACCCTGTGCATCCCAGGTCGGATTGAAATTGCCAATCAGGTTTGCAAGCTCATTTTTCTCCCCCGTGTTATCATTATGATCCAGCGGCTGCACAAAAGCCTCGTCAAACTCCTCTGCCAGCTCTTCCCCAAGGATCTCTGCACCGACTGCCTCCCACAACAATCCAAACGCAGCGTATGGCACACCGTTTTCCCGGACTCTGCTGTCCCTCTGATGATGGTCATACGCACCTCTTCCAATATCAAACACAATTCCATCGAAATCATCCGGCACACGATTTCCACGTAAAATCGTAATTTCCGGATTTATATAAAATAAAAGTGCTGCCGAAAACACATCATCCGCATGAAATTTTCCTCCATGCGTAAATGCCCTGGCATCTTTTTTCTTAATCTGCTCCATTAATTCGTTCATTGCAAAATTCTTCTTTCTTTTCTGTGATTATTCTGAAATTTCCTCGATCAAAACTTTTCTGTTTATTACGCCTTTTTTCAATTGCATGACATACACATGAAAATCCAGCGTATCCTTTGCGGTCGTAAACGGCTCTTCGTGCAGTACCTCCGCATGGATTCCCGCACGCTCCAATTCTTCTTTCCGTTTTTCTGCCCGCCCTAAAAGTTTCCCGATATTTTCATCCTCTTTTTCGCCAAAAGATCGATTAGGATAAACGGATGTCGCTTTTTTTAACCTCTCTGTGATCAGATCCACTACTTTTGCATGCGCATTCCGATGTAATAAAACTGCAAGACACCTTGCAACAACAGGATATGGATACCTTTCATAAAAATGTATCCATTTTTTAATTTTTCTGTCACCCACCTGCTCTGCCATCTCTTTCATCAAGGAAAATGCACCATCCGACGGTATCCATGGATTGTCTCGCGGCACAATGTACTGCTTTGAAACCGCCGGATAACAGGTATAATTCAGAGGTGGAAAATAGGCTAACTGCACGAGTTTTCGTTCTTCCTCATTGCAGACAGCCTCACCAAGATACTCATATTTATCCCATAATACCGCAATACGAAATTCCAGTTGCCGCAGATTTTCATAACCTTTTCTCCAAAAATGCGCAATATCACCATAATTATACAGATTTGTTTCCAGCTCCAGCGTTTTAAAAAGGATAGTGACAACACAATCCTCCTCTTCCTGTCGGACAACAAGTGCGTAATCATCCCCATCGCGATAAAAAGAGGCCTCAATAGCCCCTTCATAATCTTCTTTGTATGTACCTGTCATTCTTGCTTCCTTAAAAACAAGAAAGCTTTCTATCGTGTCATTCATCTGATATACCAGACGAATATCTGTTTTATCCGTGTTCTTTTCTTTTGCTCCTGTCTGATCCGGCAGCAAAAGTTCAAATTCATTCTGGCTTAACAGCCTTTTTAACATCTCAAATGTATCCAATGAGAGTCTCCTTTTTCCTGTTACAATACTTTTTATTCATTATATAAAAATCCCTCCGGCTTGTCTATATGCGCAGCTTTCTTTTTATTGCCCTGCGCTTTTCGTCATGCCGTGAGGGATGAGTCGTAGCTGTCGTCCGCGATCTGGATGACAAATTCTTTTGTATAGCCTGCAATCTGCGGAATTTTTTTCTCGTCCAGCTGTTGTATAAAATCCATTTGAAATCCATGCATTTCAATGATTTTTTTTGCAATCGAAAGTCCTAGTCCGCTTCCACTTCCACTTTTTCTGGATACATCTCCTTTTGTAAATGGTTCAAATAAATGTTCCGCAAGCTCGCCCGGAATTCTCCTGCCACTATCTGCTACAAGAATATAAATGTATCCATTTTTCCGGTACATGCCAATCTTTATATGCGTACCACTCTCATTGTGCTTCATTGCATTATTCAAAAGATTCGTGATCACTCTGGAAAACTGGATTGAATCAACGGATACCGAAACCACTTCTTCTGGAATATCAATCTCGAATTCCATCCCTGCATCTTCAAAGTCTGCATAAATGAGTGCAGCATTTTCACGTAACAGTTCACTCAGATCTGTTTCTTTTCTGTCCAGTGAAAAACCTTCACTGTCTAATTTTACATACTCAAATAATAAATGGATCAGATCGTTCATCCTTGCCGACTTATTCTGTATTGCCTGCAAATACTCCAACTGTTTCTCCGGCTCCACCACCATTCCGTCTGCCAGTGCTTTTGCATAACCGTTTACCGTTGTCATCGGCGTTCTGAGATCATGTGCAATGTCTGATAGCATCAGATTTTTTTTACGGTCAAACTCTTTCTGTTCCTCCTCCCTCTCTCTCTGGATCTGACGAAACTCTTTAATCGTTATTTTTGCAAAACAAACTGCCCCTAACACATACGGGGTTAAAATTACCAACACTACTACAAAAGCAACCAGAAAAAGCAGAATTGCCTGCCCTCTGTTTAATTCATAAAAAGAAAAATTAGTTTTTCCAGAGGAAACGGTATGCATGAAATTTTTTTGCATTTGTTCCAAAGCCGCCTGTACCATCTCATGAAGCGGTGATGGAAACATTGCATTCAATGCTCCTAAGATCAGTAACATTAAAACTGCAGACAGGAAGAAGATCACGCCGGAGCCGAGCAAAAGCGGATTTTCTTCCACGCCCGGAAAAAAATATAGCAGTACGTTAGGCAGCACAAATCTGTTGACCAGAAAAGTCAACAGATATTCCACAACTCCAACAACTGCTAGTATTTCAATAAATTTTTTGATCAAAAACCACTGTAAATCATTCTGTTTCTTCATTTACTTCTCCAAGCGATATCCCAGACCACGGATTGTCTGAATATAAGCGGAAGGATTATCATCCAGTTTTGCCCGCAGCTTACTGATGCAGACCATAATGTTATTGTCTGCCACAATATAATCTTCCCCCCATCCATGTTCATAAATCTGCTGTTTTGTAAAGACTTTGCCCGGATGCTTCATTAACAGTTCCATGATGCGATATTCCACAGAGGTCAGCTGTATGATTTTGTCTCCTTTTTTCAGAGTACACGCGTCCTGATTCAATACCAGATCCCGAACAGCTAAATTTCCCTCCTGAACCACTTTTGTTCCAAGAGAATAAAAACGCCTAATGTTAGAATTCACTCTGGCAACTGCCTCTAAAGGATTGAACGGTTTTGCCAGATAATCGTCTGCTCCCAGATTTAATCCCAGGATTTTTTCCGAATCTGCGTCCTTCGCTGACAAAATGATCACTGGAATATTACTCTCTTTGCGAATCTGCTGCAATACATGATAGCCGTCTATCTTCGGCATCATAATATCCAAAATACATAATGCCGGCTGCTCTGCCCGCAATAAATCGAGCGCCCGCTGTCCGTCCTCCGCTTCTATTACATGATAGTTTTCATTTTCCAGATAAAGCCGGAGAAGATTTCTGATCTCCGGCTCATCATCTGCGATCAAGATTTTGTAATCCATCCGTAGTTGTTCTCCTAATAATCCGTTCTGTCCTCAAACGGCTGATCGATATTCTGATTTTCAAATCTATTCGGCATCTCTGTTGTCTGCTGATTCATTGCAGTATTCTGCTGGTAAGGTGCCGGATTCTGAATCTGCTGATACGGAGTTCTGTATCTTAAAGCTTCATATAATGCGGCATGTGTTCCATCTTTGTATGGCTGCACATAAAAGATTCCCAGGATTCCCATTGTCATTCCAGATAAAATATCCCATCCAATGAATGATAAATCCAAAACAAATGCATTCCATTTCTGTCCCTGCATCATTCTCTTACTCTCTGCAAATGCCTCCTCTTTTGTCATCTGTGGATTGTCTGCCAGCAAATATGGGATCATCTGGTATTCATATGACTTTACAATGCCAGGAATAATAAAAAGCATTGACCACAAAACAGTATACAGATCACGGAAAAACATTGTCTTTGCAATATTTTTATAATTGTTATCAAATGCGTATCCGGCATTTCCCACTAAAGCTGCCTCATTGAGGTTTCTTAAATAGAAACGTTTACATCCCACTTCCAATGGATTAAAAATAAATGCATCCAAAAGAATTGTAACAGTCATAATGATCACAAATACAATCATGAAGATCACAACAAAAATGACTCCTGCAAAAAGAAGTGCTGTATGATCTGTATTGTCATAGACATCATTCATCCCATACCAGATGTCATCTGCGTCATCATAAAAATCATCATAGGAGTCCGAGGTAATATCACTTCCGTCACTTCCTAAAGCTGATGACATAGCCGAACCTGCACTTCCTGCGCCACTGCCGCCTCCTATCAAAAGCGCCAGCAGTAAACTGATCAGCACACTTCTCCAATAGTTTCTTTTAAATGCAAACTTTGCTCTGTCTTTTAATTCCGCTCTCGTCCACATATTTTTTCCTCCTCTTATCTTTGATGATGCCATCTTAACACGTAAATCTTACTTTCCAACTCGAATAACCTTAAGGTTACCTTAATTCATTGTTTCCAGTAATTTATCTTTTTTATTATACCATCTTATGGAATTTTCCGCATTAAAAAGGATTCATAAAATCTGCATATACAAAAATAGCCTTAAACCCTTGATTTTTCAAGAATTTAAGACTATTTAGCATACGTGCGCGAGAAGATTCGAACTATTTACGTAATTTAAAACCCAGTAAAATCAAGGGTCTGCGTCTTTCAATTTCCAAAGTAAACAAAATGTTCACAACACGTTATCATCCTATGCGATGTCTGCAATCTTTTCTGATAATACTCTTAAATCAAAAATTATACAAGTATAAATTAATATCACTCATCTTTCTTTCCACAAAAGCAAAGGCAGCAAATCATTTCTGATCTACTGCCTAATTCTTTTCGTATTCACTTGTCGCCTATGCCATTGCAGGCTCTTTCTTCTTAATAACTGCTTCCACAGCAGCCACGCTTGTTTCTGCAATATCTGCGATCTGATCTAATGTATAACCTTTCTTATACATATTCAGAATAAATTTTTCGCTTGTTTTCTCTGTAGCTTTTTCTTCAATGCCTGTACTCAGATTACACATAATTCTCACATCCTCTCTTAATTCATTGCTGATTGGGATATTATACTCATGTTCTATGATATCCAGTTTTTCCTGCTCCCTCAATTCGGTCGAAAGAAGTGCCCCAATCAGACGGTGCATCTCATAGTTTTCGTCATGTTCTGGAATATCATTCGTAATCCCAACTAACACGATATTCAACAGATCCATATTGCCCTTCCAGTCATATGGACTCAGCATCTCATCCTTCGCAAGATGTATATGGCTTAAACTATTATAATCCATATTCATACAAATCCAAATGCTGAATACCTGTTTTATGTCATCATAATTCGTGTTTACAAAATCTCTCTCTTTTTGTGATGATACAAGCCTGCTCACATAAAAGATTGCCCGATTTAATATCTTATATTCAGTAGGTTCATCCTTTTGAGCCTCAACATTCACAATAATCTGGGAAAGCCCATTTTTCATGCGAACATAAAAAATAATATCGAATCTGACCAGTCCCTCATTGATTTCGGCGTTCTCTGTGTTAAGTCCGACGATTCTCTGTCCTGTGGCATCTGTTTTTTCTATATTAGACAATCCCGGTTCAACTGGTACAATCCCAACTTTTGGCTCACCCTCAATGTATGTTACTACATCCTCCGGCTTCATTCCCTTGAACTCATCAACCGTTTTTACCAGAATGTGAGCTAAAATATTCTTTTGTGCTAATATCCTTTTAACACGGGCATCATACTGTGCTTTGTCTCCCGCTGCATTCACAGCATTTGTTATTTCGGTATTCAAGTCGGCATTCCTCCTTTTGTACTGTGCATAGCACCTTTCAGTTTCCTCAAAAGGCTCTCTGCCTCAATATCATTATAAGTGAGAGTCTGCACGGAATCAACTGAATTTTCCATAAACTTTTTGCAAGCTTTCCATCAATTTTATTCCAATCCTATTCTACCATCGAAAGATATTTATATATCGTCACTCTCGAACATTTCAACAGCCTCGCGAACTCAGCCACATTGATTTCCCCATTTTTATATTTCTGGTAGTATTTCCAAAACTTGTCAGGCAAACCGTCAACCGTAGTCGGAGGTCTCCCGATCTGTTTTCCCTTAGCTCTGGCATTCTTTATACCCGATTTCACTCTTTGAGAAATGATATTGCGCTCCATCTCAGAGAATACGCCCCACATCTTGATCATCCCTTCCGTCATAGGGTCGAGTTCTCCTTTTGAGCAATCGACCACGAACGAGCCACCGATGTTGAGGATCAGCTTCTTATCCCTCACCGTCTGTAATATCTCGCATAAGTGCTTCGTTGACCTGGTAAGACGGGACACCTCTGTTGTGGCAACGGTATCTCCCTCAGTCACAATATCCAGCAACTTGTTAAATTCAGTTCGGTCATCCTTCATTCCACTTTCGTATTCCCAATATATATACTTCTCATCTGTGACGCCCAATGTATACAGTTCCCTCTTCTGCCTGTTAATATCCTGACGTTCCTCATTTGTGCTGCATCTGGCATATCCGTAAATCATGTAATCCTCCTAAGTGTTAACGAAAAGGTATACTGAATATCTTTTACAGAAATCGGTATCTTTTCCTATTTATATAGTGCTTCTCCCGGTGTAAAGGAAACCAACTGTTTTTGTTTACAGCTTTTTTATTCTCAGAGCACCCAACCGATTGTGATTGTCAGACGCTCTGATCAGTGTTCCTTCTATATTAATCCTTCTTGAAGCAGATACCGAGACCAAAATTAGGTGTATTGACTGAAATAAACAGCAGCGCCTGTACTGTACACTCAGCAACCATTTCCTTATAAGCATGCATCAGACGATCCAATTTCACCTGTTCTTTAAATAAATAGTAATTCCAAACGCGATCGATCAACAGTTCACTAAATCTTGAATATGCTTCAGTCATCTGTTCCACGTAGGCATCACTCTCAGACAAATATTTCTGTATATCCTCGTACACCATATCTTCATGCTCGTCTAACTTATCAAGCCGAGTGACTTCCAGATAGGCATTGTAGATGCTGTCATCCGGGATTGAATATATCGTTTTCCCAATCAGTTTTTGAAAGTCAGCCTCTGTAATCCCGGATGCTCTCAAGTCGTACATTAACCGTTCCCGATTAGTCTCTTCCTTATATAAAAGCGACGGGGAATTAAGCCACTCTTCTGTGATCGTGATCGGAACCGGAAGCTGAATATATCCGGCTATGACGAGTTCATGGTTGTCTGCGGTAATGTTTAATGCGTTTCTCATTGTTTTCATAATTTTTCTCTCCTTCGTTTAAAAAGTGTTGCGTTTTTATTTTATATACATGATAAGGCTCACATTTCTGAAAACTAGTCAGATATTTCATATTTATTTTAAAAAGTTTATGTTCCATACCATTTTAATCAGATTGTTAATTTCAAAAAGCGCATTTGTCTGTCAGCTCGTTATCCATATTTAGTACGAGCGCAAGGAAGGACTACATAGAACCAGTTCACCATGACTGTCAGTTCAATAAGGTTTCCTTTCTCCGCTACCACATGAGCGTAAAGCACATATTTTTATACGACTTAAAGAAAGGACTCACTGTAATTAGTGACATGGATTGACATTATGGATAACATTGAAAAATGCAAATCACTGCTCGAAAAGCTCCGGGCAACAGAAACTCTCGAATCACGCATGGATATTCTGCAAGAGCTCTCAAACGAGGAGCAGTTCGAATTGGACACGTATCTTTGTTATGGAGAAAGAGGCGTTGAGGGAACAGTGTGCTTCCCTTACCGAAACGGAAAATACTTTAACCAGAAACCGACCGAGAAAGCTCCGTGGATTAAAAACAGATTCAGAGATCTCGATAATCTCTCAATTGAATCAGTTCAAAAGTATGATAATTACCGAACTCTTAATATTTTGAATCCGGGCAGCACGGAACGTCGAAAAGAATATTTTCACTATATTAATGAAATGTATATTGATCTTGACTCAGTTCACAAGGACGGTATTCCAGAATCGGAGCAGACGCGGCTTCTCAAGTTATTATACGACTTCCTTTTGACCGCCTTTGATAATGACACCCTCCCACGACCGACTTCCTTCTTATTTAGCGGACGTGGATTTGCCCTGCACTATGTACTCAAAGAACCGATCCCTGTTGATTCTGAAGAAGCGATCAATTTTGCTGCTTTGTACCAGTGCACATTCGACAAATTGGAACATTTACTTGAAACCGGTGCTAGTGAAGCCGGTACAGATGTTGACCGCGTGGTTCATGGAATCAGCCGTATGGGACGCGTTGCCGGAACTCTGAACACTAAAGCTAAGCGATTCTCGCGTTTTGTGGACATTACAGGTCATTATTTCACAATGGACGAACTGGTTGCTGGATTTGTTGATGACCCGGAAGACTTCGAAATCCGAAAAGCACTGAAACGCTCCGAAAAAGGCATTACAAAAGCGGCGATGGTTAAATTCTATGCAAAATTAGAAGCGAAAGCATTGAAAGGTCAGAAGCTTTCAGAAAAAACACTTGCAAAGATTACCGAAGCCAAAAATAAAGAAAGCAACTATGAAGCATCCGCTGATGCATTAAGCGACCAGCAGTTATCGCAGTGGTGCCATATCGCGTTATATGGATTGTGGCATCTGGATCAGTTTCTTTTATTACGAAAATGGGTTGACGGCAGTGGCAGATATAAATACGGATTGATTTATTATAACCTCGCACGGACACTGTATGACCCAGACCAGGCTGAATATTTGCTTCGGCGAAACGTTGAAAAAATGGAGGAACCCCTTGATGAAAATGCCATTGAGAGAATCATCGAGGGAACAGAGGATGTCATTTTAAACCAAGGGTTTCCACTGCGCTATTCCTACGACAAAATCTGTGAAACATTAGACATCGAGCCTGAAATTGCTGAAAAATGCGGTCTGGTATCAGTGGATGCGCGCGCTAAGAAAACGGAAGAGAACATTAATGCTGCAGCCGAACGCGATAAAGCGATCATGAGGATGCATGATGAGGGGATTTCTGCAAGACAAATTGCTAAGATTTTGAAAAACGAGCATCCGGAGTGGCATATCTGTAGTCGTACCGTAGACAGAACTATTGCTAAATTCAAAGGCACTGACATCCAAAGTTTAAATCGAACTATATATGTAGTTCATAATCGTAAAAATGTATGTCTTTCTACAGCGGACACGTGTGCGTGCGCAGGGGATGCAAAGGTGCGACAACATTCAAGTAATGTAGTAATTAAAGATTCAAATAATGGAGCTCTGGTTGGGTCGAAAGCATCCCGGGATTCAATACTTGCCGAGCTGAATTCCGAGAATCCGATTAATGAAAAATTGGATAACGAATTTAAGAAATATATTCTTTCGGTACTGAAAAATGGGGAAAATGTATTTCTTCACGGAATGGGCGGTACCGGAAAAACGTATTTGCTTAAACAGTTTATAGAATATTGTAATCAGGCAAATCGAAACGTAGCAGTCGTAGCCCCTACTGCAGTTGCCGCAACGAATTATGAACATGCGGCTACAATACATAGTTTCTTCCATTTTGATACCGGAATTATAGAAGAAACCTCTGTAAACCTCATGCAGATTCACACATTAGAAAACGTTGATGTTCTTATTATTGATGAAATGAGTATGGTCAGATCCGATTTGTTTGACACAGTTTTGTATACAATTGTGGAAGCCGAACGTCTGTATAAAAAGAAGATTCAGCTCGTTCTATGTGGAGACGTCGGTCAGCTTCCATGTGTTGTCACAGATGATGAAGCAACCTGGCTGGTTCACAAATATGAATCTCTGCATTATATGTTCTTCAAGGCAAAACGATACCCGTCTCTTCCTATGAAACACTTTTTATTAGGAAAAAATAGGAGAACACATTCTGGGGAATCATTGTATGCGAAAATCATGAAACATATCCATGATGGTGATACCCGGGTGTTGTCTCTACTGGATGATAGAGTTATATCCGAACAGTTGACACCGCCAGAAGGCATCCTCGTTCTCGCAGCTCATAAAACAACTGTAAACCAGATTAATAATACTACCATCAGTAAACATATGACAGATCCATCCTTTCAGAATATGAGTGCAACCGGAGCCTCAGACGCATCCGAAGGTGAATACCCTGTTCCGCTCCAGCTTCCGGTATTCGCAGGGATGAAGATCATGTTCGTGTCTAATAAACAAAAACGCGGCTACGTGAACGGAACCATGGCTGAAATCATATCAATTCAGGCAGATGTTATCACGGTATTGGTCAACGGGAAACAGATTAAAGTTAAACGAGAGCAGTTTGTGTCTTCCATTGATAAAACAAAATCCATCAAGCAGTTTCCGTTTGTCCCAGCATATGCAATCACGATTCACAAATCTCAGGGACTGTCTCTTGATCAGGCACTTATATATCCGGACTGCTTTGCTTCTGGAATGTTATATACCGCATTGTCCAGACTCCGCTCCATGGATGGCTTATACCTTGCTTCCTCAATTTCTGAAAAATCTTTAATGACTTGTCTGGAAGCAACGGAGTATATGCAGCATTTAAACCTCATCACAGCAGAAAATTATGAATCTACACAAGGAATGCACTAAAAAATGCATTCCTTTGTAAATCACTCACACATATTTAATTATAACAAGCCTATGTTATCTTGTATTGTCCAGTATAACAGACTGATACAGGATGTCAATAGGTTTGTAATCAAAAACTTTATCGACGCTACATACCCGTCAGAAAGGATCAGCTTATGAACATTTATTCTACGTCACAAACTCTGAATCAGCTTATCAACACCTTGAAGGCATTCCCGCGAATCGGACAAGAAGATTTCGCACACATGATGTCGGAAGCCTTTAGTGACTTCGACTGCCCGGTCAAATACGAGTGTGACCTGACCACAGGACGCCACTCAGTGTGGGTACCAGATTGTCCTCAAATCGCGGACGACATCACATGGACTAATGCAGCCGAAGCCGCACAAGAGCTCACCTGGTTTTTGAATAGGTTCAATGGGAACTGCACCAATCTGGAAACCGCATTCAATTAACCTGTTAACCAAAACTTATAACACTATTTAATCAAATTGGAGGAATCTATTATGTATGGATACACTTACCGCCCATCCGCAGCCAAAAGACAAGAATTTCATGAAAAGATGCTTGAAATCGAAGCATTCTGTAAAAAGCATGGTATCTCTGCAAGCCGAAATAACGATAGTTATTATTTCAGCATCAACGGACAGCGATATCGGGTAAGTAACCATTCCGTCGAAGCAAGCAACCGAGCCGCTTTCGACGAATATACCGGCGAACAATTGAGAGAACTTTATCATGACCCGGAACGCGAAGAGGATGTTATCGAAATCCTGGCTGGCAAAACCAGAATCATCGATATTTATAATGATCTGGTCGCTGGATATGATCTTGATTATCGTGGCCGTAGAGTCGAATAAATAGCTTTCCTAAATCCTATAATCACAAACTCAAAAGACAGTATACGGAGACCTTTTATTTGGTCTCCTGCCTCTGCCTTCAATAAGAGCCTATTTCACAATCCCCGCCGGATACAGATCCCCATTCGGTAAGCTCGGTGTCTCAGATTCTGCATTCTCTTTTCTGACCTCTTTCCGCTCACCCGGATTCAATTTAATGGTACCAACAGATGTTTTCGCATACAGCATTACATCTCCGACATTCTCAAGAAACAGCGGCATCCCTTCTGTATGCTCGGAATAAAACTCAATGTTCTGGAAATGTGGAAAATACCTTAAATCAATCCGCCCGTGATCCGCTTCAACTAAATAGCTGTCCTGAAACATCCCTATATGAGCGTCCCCGCTGTATTCACAAGGTTTGTCAGCTCCTTCTGGAATGCAATATAAGGAATGAAAATAATAATGACAGAAGTTCGAAAGCACCAACAGTACCTTACCTGATTCGATCTCCGGTCGTAAAGTCTTATCCTTGTATTCTACCTTTATTTTATTGTAATCAGGAATCATATCCGGGTACTGATCCTGTTTTTCCCAGTCGCATGAATTTAAAGGACAATGGTACTCCGTATTCATAGTCAAAATCACAAGCTCGTCTTCTTCATTTACGTATGTCTCTCGGATCTTGGATGTGTGACAGAAAATGGAATCCGGCAACCGATTATGTCCTGTCACGATTCCGTGTGCAAGAGCATATCTGCCGCTTCTTTGAGATAAATGGTCTTCTATATACCAGTTGTGCAGCATGACTTTTCGATCCTTTGAACTCAGATTCTCAATATAGGATTCCAAAATCCGTTGTCCAGTCTGCGAATAATCTGTGTTCATGAGCGGATTATTATGTATTCCGACTTCTAAATCCTTTCCATCATAGTTGAACACGAGTTTTGTGACTACGCCATAGTCTAAAACTTTTCCGTGAACACCATACTTTTCAGAATAAACTGGTATCTCTTGTCTTAATGTTTTTTTGTCTGCTGTTGTCTGTTGCTTTTCTTCCATATAGTGTCATTCCTCCTTATTGTCATAGTAATCATTTTGTCCGTTTTTATCGCAAAATGGCTTTTGCCGCTGCGGTAAAAGCCTTATATTTCAAGGCTTTTCGGTATCTAAAACCCCATCCTTACCAGCGATTCCACTGTGTTTTACAGATTCTGTGACCATCCACTAATTCGACCTCAAATGGCTTTGTTCGCTGTGAACAAAGCCTTATATTTCAAGGTCTTCAGATATCTAAAACTCCTTTTCTACCTATGTGTTCGCTTTTTTTTAATTTTATGCGTATATAGATAATCCGACTACAAATAGCTTTTAGTGCTACACTAAAAGCCTTATTTTTCAAGGCTTTCCGGCACCCAAATCTCTGTAATCCTTACCATTTCTCTCCGCACGCAAGTGCCTCTTCACGGAGTTTTAACATTTCATTTTTAAACTCTACCGCTTCCTGGTGCATTTGTGTATGATCCGGCATCGGAGCCGAGTCAAACATATCATTGATTCGTTTTGCTGTTTTTCTCGACACCCAGCGTCCATGCCACGGTCTTACTCTTTTCATACCGCCATCCCTCTCAAATGTTATCTCATCAGCGGTACTAATAATAAGTACCGCCAATCTTATTCCTGTTGCGTTTGTGCCCGAATTAATGCTTCCATACGCTCTTCAAAGCTCATTTTCTGAACTGGAATTTTATCATCTGCATCACATCCGTTGTTATTTCCCGTCGTTTTAGTGGTTTCGAATGGAATATTTTCCTCTTCATAATCTGTGAAACGATATTCATATTCTTTCAACGTGATAATCGTCACAACCAACACGTCTCCATTCTCGCCTGACTCCAGTGCTTCACTGTAAGCTTTTAGCACAATATCCCGAATCATGCTCTCTATCAGTCGGCATCCGAATTTCGAGTTTGCCTGATCACACAACTCCTTCATTGCTGGTTCTGCCAACTCAATCTCGCAATTAAAGTCATCCGCAATTTTCTCACAATTCTGCTTGATGATTTCTATAATTGTCTCCTGGTCTAATGAATGATAGTTCTCAATATATGAGAATCTCCCGATCAGTTCATAACAACCGCCTGCCGAGATCATGTCTTCTCTGGTGATCGGAGCCGCATGTTCCGCTTCCATAATTTCATCACTACCCTTGGCTCCAAATCCAATCGGTTCCTTGCTATCATTTTCCCTCTTTTTCCGAAACTGATCGAAAGAACCCATGCCAATGAACAGCAGCTTATTTGTGTTAACGTATCCCTGCTTGGTTTCCACACGTGATCCGTCAACCAGCGTAAGCAGATTATGCTGCACCTCAAGGTGGACATCTCCATGATTAGCGCTGTATGATGGAGTGCAGATCTTGTCGAACTCGTCCATGAACACGATTCCAATAGGTTCCAGTCCGCATCCGAGAAACGGCTCCACAATGCTCGACGGCTCAGCTCCTCGATATCCAGTGGCTGTCAGATTGCTGACGTCCGAAATAGTGAGCCGGAGTGCCGGGATGCGCTTTTTAAAGTAATCCTTAAAAGCTCTGTAAGTCTCTGTTTTCCCGCTTCCGGAAGGGGCGGCAAGAATCATATTATTACAATTGCCGTGTGTTGGCATTTCCATACCTGTATCCGGAATACTGACATTTTTCAGGTAATTATATACGTTTGCGACCACGATAGCTATGTTTTCCTGCCCCATGACTCTGGATCTCATGTACTCTAATAACTCCTGATATGGATCGCCTTCGAGCCATTCCTGAATCTGCCTCTTGGTCTCCTGATTAACTACAACGGCATTTCGTTGTCGGATTTCGTTTTTGATGTTGTTATTCTGGTTATTCATTTCTTCTGGTTTCTGCACATTCTGATTTACTGTCTCTGTCATACTCTTTACCTCTCTTCATATGTGTTTGAACTCCTTAATTTTTACATATATAACAAGGCTCAAAATTTAATTTACTCGTCAGAAATCAGAACATTTTTTATGTATTTTTGTTCGTTTTAGTCGTATTTATTGCAAATAGTGCTTTTTAAAACTACCATTTCTCACCGCGTGCAAGCGTCTCTGCTCTCTTTTTCAGCATGTATTGTTCAAATTCATCTGCTTCCTTTTCAAGAGCCGTTCTGTCTGGAACTACTGCCGAGTCGAGCATTTTTCTTAATGCTCTTGCTTGTTTGCCGAATACAAAAACAACATTGTGCTTGCGTCTTGCTATTCTCCAAATCATTCTGTTAATCCTCCTTATTATATATCTGCTCTGTAAACACCATTTTCATTGTTATAATATTTTACTCCATATGATTAATTCCAAATCTACATATGCACCACTTGTTTTGCTAACACTAATTATATATCCATTGACTATATAGTAAAATTTGTGTATAATTTTGTTATCAAATAAGGAGGTGACGATATGCCAGCAATCAGATCAAGCGCTGATTTACGCAACAACTACAATGAGATTTCCACTTATTGTCACGATTATCCGGAGCCAGTATTTATCACAAAGAATGGAAAAGGCGACCTTGCTGTTATGAGTATTGAAGCCTACGAAGACTTGACCAGTCGATTCGAATTATACAGCCAGCTCAAAGAAGGCATGGATGATATTTCATCTGGTAACACTCGCCCATTTGCTGATGCTATGTCAGATATCAGGAGTCGCCGTCGATGAGTTATCATATTCATATCACTTCCACAGCAGAACGCGATATTCTACGCGCCGCGGATTATATTGAATTTGTACTCAAAAATCCAGATGCTGCAGATCATCTACTGGATACTGTCACTGCGCAAATCAATTCATTGTCCGAGTTTCCGCAGAAATTCCGTCCCGTTGATGATCCAGTATTAGCAAGCTGGGGGATTCGTTTCATAATAGTCAATAACTACTTAGCTTTTTATACAATTGATGAAGAAAAACAGATGGTAATTATTGTCCGATTTCTCTATCAAAAAAGCAACTGGTCTTCCATTCTTCAACAAGGTTTTCCACTCATTTAAGGAATCTGTTTATTCAGGTTCCTTTTTTTAATACATCTCCATCAGTGCCGCTCTCTCAAGGCTCTCCTGCGCCAGATACTTCCGCTTGTAATCCTCGTATTTACTCATCCCATCTACGGCGCCGTTCTCCTGAAACCGTTCTTTAACAGACATTACATAGATTTCCTCAAAGGTTTCAAGACAAAAGGCGCCCAACATAACCGGATACTCTGGATAAGCCTCCTTGTATACGCAGCCGCAATCCACGTTAACATCGTTTTTGTGATAACTAATGAGACCGGGACGAATATTATAGGTTAACGAATCCCCGGCTGCCAGTGCAACCGTCGGCGTATGTCCGTGCACAACGATCTCATCACTCTTATAATTGCCATATTTTCTTGCATACAGGTTTGTATAATATTGCTCTAATTTTGGTACTCCCTCATCGTATTCATAAAAAGCGTGCACGATTCTGTAATCCACAGTCTTCCCGGATGCTGTTTCAACTGTCATTTTCCGGTTGTATGGCAGATGCGAGAAGAAATCAATATATGGTTTCAATCCTGCCGGTGAAAGTTTTCCCATCGCGTCCATCCACCTTGAAAAATCATAATAGGTTTCAGGCATTGGTTCTCTGGCGGAATAATTACCGGCATTGTCATACCAGTCCATAAACTCTTTATACCATTCAAGTACCATCTGCTCGTGATTTCCTCGGACCGCCCTGTATTTGCCGTCTAATGTAATATTCTCTAAGCTCCAGTCCAACACCTTATCGACGTCCGGCCCGCGGTCAATGAAATCGCCAACGAAGATGATCTGTGCATCCTGATCCTGTGACTCGATTTTATTTAATAATGCGATCATATCCTGATAGCAGCCATGTATATCCCCGATTACATAATGCATCCGTTCTCACCCGCTTTCTGTAAACACTGTTATAGCCGTCTCTTTTTATTTTGTATATGGTTTAAGTACCCTGTCAAATATCCTGTAATTTGTGTCGTCACTTGGGCTACAATAAACTGCGAACTCAATATTCTTAAACGCATACAGATATTCATTCACAACATTTTTGGATGCCTGTGCGACTACATTCGGATTGTTCATGAAAGCCCCGCATCCAAACGCACCGAGAACAATCGTTTCGACTCCATGATTCAAAGTCACATCCAGAATCCTCCGAAGCCGTTTTTCATGAATCGCCAGCAGCTCTTTATCTGTAATCTTGATCGCATCTTTTCCGTCACCAGTATTAAACGCATTGCTCGGTTTTTCTCTTAGATTCGGAGCCGCACACGTGATAACATCAACCTCATACCAGTCTGCTTCATCCATCAGCTCCGGCTTTACGGTATCGCTTTTGAAAACCAAAACGTCTGGTGTGTAAATGATATCATCATTGTGGATTGGGTCATGTTCTGCCCGGTGTGCCATGTAGAATCCACTCCACGCATCCGGAGCATTCAGGCACTTAAACAACCCGGAACATCTGCATAAGCACTCTTCCTGAGCATTTGCACCACGCTCCACTCCGCCACCCGGATTTGAAGCTGATGCAAAGTTGTGTACTGCTGTTTTTGTTCCTCGATATCCCGATGCTGCTTCAAAGGTTCTCTTTTTTGATACCGTGATCCGTGCTTTCTCTTTGTATCGCTTCTTATCTGGTTCCGCAATCGCAGCCCCTTCCAAAATCAATTTCTGACCTTCTGCAGAGTTATGAACAGATTCCCGGATTCTGTCATTATCTTTGCACAGGTTCATTGTGTCCTGAAAGACATTTATATTCTCTGTTCTTCCCATTGTAAATCCCTCTTTCTACGATCTTATGAATCCTTTTCCTGAAATGCTTTATTGTTCCGTATTAATTCATTAAACGATGCCGGAGTGTAATTGTTAATACAGGCACCGGCATTTAAGGCACGTTCTCTGGTTTTCATAAATTCGTATACCTCATCCCGTGCCCCATGGATGTGCCCGTAAATCAGCCACGATCCATGACGGCTCTTATACCATTCCGCCAGTGGATAATGACACAGGCAGATCTGCTTGTCTTCATCTGTGACATGCTGCATTTTTTCAATGCTTTCCAGATACTTTGCAGCGTTTTCGCAATCCAGTGTCGCCTTGTCATGGTTTCCGATAATCAAATGCTTATGACCCTTGAGCTGTCTAAGGTACCAGTCCGGTGTCCGTCCCGACCGATAGCAGAAATCACCAACGATATAAACATCATCATCTGCGGACACTCTTGAATTCCAAAGTTGAATCAGGCAGTGATCCATTGTGTCGACATCTGAAAACGGTCGGTGCTCAAATAGTATTACATTTTTGTGTCCGAAATGCAGATCGCTAATATATAAATTCATGATGCGCCTCCCTCAATTTATTCCTCATCATCTTGTAATCTAAACCTTTGAATCAACTCTTCCTCAAATGCCAACGATTCCGGTGTCTCCTGCATCGCTCTCTCATACTCGGGTTCTTCCGGTTCATAAGGTCTCCCCGTTTCGTCCATGACAAACCTCAGATTCTCACTCATCATCATCGCTGCCTTCGTATTCAATCAGTTCTTCATAGTCGTCTTTGCTTCCGATCCTGCGCAGATAATCTTTCCCGCCATCAACAGCAACCGCACCGCATTTACAGAACTTAAAGTCATGCCTGCTGGTACTCTCAATGATCTCTCCACATTTTTTACACTTGATCCGGTTTCTAATAATCTTTGTCATGATGTTGTCCTCGCTTCTTTTGATCTATTATTAATTATAATTGGATTTACTGTCTGCCGCCACATGAAATTATGGTGCTGTTTTCTTCGATATTTTCCAAAATGTCACCGTTTCCTTCGATATTTTAAATTTTGTCACCGTTTTCTTCGATAATCGCTCATCTGATTCGATAATTGCACATCTGTTTCGATAATCGCTTATCTGATTCGATAATTGCGGATTCCATTTTGCAGCACCAAAATATCATTTATCCTATTCAGCATCCATTGTGTATTAATGCTCCGTAATATATTAATATCCTCGTCAATGACGAGGATATTCTCAATACCGATATTCAATAATTTGCTTAAGATCAGGAGGTTTTCCAGACTAGGCAGCGATTTCCCAGAAAGCCATTTATAAACAGCCTGTGGATTCTCAAATCCCATGACTTCCTGAACATCTTTCACCGTATACCCATTGGTTTTCAACAATCTCCTAATGTTTTCTCCTGTTTCTTGTTGCTGGATTGATAGATAAATTGGTTTCATAAGTACTTCCCCCTTATTTATCTGCCGTTTTAATATGTAGTAGTTGCATTCTAGCACCTTTTAAATGAATCCGCCAGTGTTTTTATTCTTCTTTCTCAGTCACACGGATCCCAAGTGCTTCGCTCGCCCAGTCAATATAAATTTCTGTGATAATGAGTGATTTTATCTCATCAGGCACCTCATTTTCGTAGCCGAAGTATACCGTTTTCTTGTCTTTATGAACATTTATCATAAAATAGTCATCCGCTGAAGTTATCTTTAAAAAGTCTCCCAATGTCTGTCCCATAATGTAATCCTCCTGCTATATCTGAATGAAAAGTGGTTTCAATAAATGTCTATTTTCATTCACTAAGTTTACAACCGATGAAAGCTTATGTCATTCAACTGATGGTTTAAAGTGTCTTTTATACTCTATATTCAACGTATAGGATCTCATACTACCCATCAGACTACGACTCTATCCGCCTCCAACACTTCCGTATTTCTTAATTATTCTACTGCTTTTAATTTCTTCACATCAACTACAATAGCTGCAGTTCCGGCAATAATAAACAGAATATTCATAATCAAAATACTGGTTGTAGAATCACCAAATGCAAATACCAGAAGCAAACCAATTGTTCCAAGTATTTTCCACTTGATTGCGTTAACTTTTGTCCAAAGCCAAATAAGCGCGGTCACGACAGCATAGATACATAATGGGCTTCCAATCAGGTTAACAATCGCTGCTAAAACTCCTACTCTACTTGCATATCCAGGAAATTCTGCAATGCTACTGATCAGAAATACTGCTGCTAATACTGCTTTTACCACCATCATTGTTAATTGTTTTTTGTTTGTGTTGTTCATTTTGTTTTCTCCTTTTCGTTTCCATAATGTTATATTTTTTTTGTTACACTTATTAGACAGTGCCATTTACAAACAGGTTTTAGAAATCTATAAATATTTTTATCCAATGAATATATTTTCAATATCATGCAAAGCTAATATAATAAATAAGACAACAAATACTAAATTTAAGATCATTGCTGCCACTGTAGCTGTACAGAGGCTCATTAAAAATACTAGTAAAACAAATGCGATAAAAGTCCCCAATAAAGAACATGTCATCAGAAATACCATAACCAGTATTGTCACAACGACATAGATTGATGCTGTGCTGCCGACAAGTTCAATAATAGCAAATATAATAGATCTGCCATCACTGAGACGATCAATAAAAGTTGGTACTCCCTCAAAAATCAGGAATAATACCATCAATACAACCTTAACTGCTGAAAATACTACTTGTCCTAAGTTTAATCCATTTTTGTTCATAACTTGTTTTCTCCTTTTCGTGTTTGGATTTTTATTTGTTTACACTTATAAGACAGTACGATAAGCAAACAGGTTTTAAAAAAATATAAATATTTTAAAAAGTTTTTTATTTATCATCATTATCGCTGTACTCTACCAGATACATACAGAAAAAAGCCCATCACATGGATGAGCTCTCTTCCGTATAAACAAAAATATTTATAAAAGGTGGAAACAAACTGCCAACAAACTAACTATTTGTGCCCGCTTAATTAGGAATGACTGTTTCACTTTTTTCCCATTTCAACCTTATTATAATCTTATGACTGATAGAGGTCTGTTTCATAGTACTCTCCTTGGAGTACACCATTATAGTACAACTTCAAAAGCAATTTATCATAGGTTTCCCCATAAATGTCAAGTGTTTCTCCAGACGGTTCCAAAGTAAATGCATATCCGCTGTCTGTGAAATTCAAATAGGAACTGTCTGCTTTCTTCAGATAATAGATCTTGTCACCATAATTGAAGACTTCCAAAGAACCTATTGATCCGCCATTTATGTTTCCGCACCATCCTTCTACTCCACCGTCTTCCGTAAACATGCTTAATGATAATGTCTGTCCATCATTGCTTGAGTAAGAACCAGGTGTATTCCAGAAATTGCCAGTTGGCGTATAGTTCGGAACCGGAATATTTTGTGTTGTCTGATTAGCTGGTTCCGATTCTGACGTCTGTACTTCTGTTTCTTCTTGATCAAATTCGATTTCGTCCCAATTCGGTTCTGTTTCTTCTGTCTCTACTTCTTCGGTTTCTGTTACCAAAAGTGACTCTGGTACAGTGATATGGGATGCATATATGGCATTCATCTCCGCTTCCCCATTTGTAACCCAATCATTGTATGCGTCGTCATAGGAATTGAACAAATCGTCTTCCGTGATACAATACCATTCATCAAAGCTATAACCATTTGTATTAATCATTGTTTCTATAGAAGCATACTCTTCGTTCTCTAATTCATCAGATGGGAATAAATCATCATCAATACCAAATATATTACTTCTTAATGAATCTCTGTATGTTTCCGGATCATCTGCATACATATTATAATACTCTGCTTTTGGAACTCTATATAATATATAAGTATCTTCAGATTTATAAGTATAATAAAGATGATTGTCATACTCGCCAAAATACCATATCTTCTCATCTTCGGACTGTCCTCCAAAGCAAACACTCTCTCTTTGTGCATTATAAAAAACAACTCCAAATAAGTTTCCATCATCGTTAGGAAAAATGCGTACTAAAAGTTGATCATTGTAATCTGGGATACCAATAAGTTTATATCTATTGGTATTTTCTTCCGCTCTCTGCCCCTGCATATGCACAATCGCTGCTGCTCCACCTCCGACAACAAGCGTTCCGGCGACAATGCCTGCGATCACCTTTGTTGCGATTCCTTTTCCGGCGCCTGCTGCTACTGTGGCTGCGGTTGTTCCGGCAACGGTACTTCCGGTTCCTGCTGCGGTTGTAACTACTTTGGTTGCTGAAGACACTGCAGCCGACATTGACGGAATCTGTGTTGCCTGTGCCGCTTTAACGTCCTCTTTAAGCAGCAACAGGAAGAATGGAATCGGAGCAAGACCATAGAGTTTGGTACCTTTCTTTTCGAGGTCTAATACTTTGTCCTTGATCTTTTGTCTTCCATAATTCAGGCGGCTCTTAACGGTGTTCTCTGATACTTCAAGCACGGACGCCATTTCTTTTACAGACATCTGTTCCATATAGAACATTGTGACACAGATGCGCTGTTCATCTGTCAAAGTATCAATGATCTCTTTCATCAATCTCGTTGTCTCATTCTGATCCATAACGACTTCCGGCTGAACAGACACACGGTCGTCCACAAATGTATCACTGATATCCTGTCCGTCTTCGTTTTCTGTTTCAGAGAACAAGGTTACCTTTCTTCGTTTCAGTTCGTTTTTGGAAAGATTCGACACAATCGTTCCTACCCAGGACGGAAACTTTTCCGGGTCTTCTAAGGTATCCAGCGACTTAAAAGCCTTCACATAGGCATCCTGAACGATATCCTGAGCTGTGTGTTCGCTGTTTAAAAACTTCCTCGCCAGGTAAAAACATTTCGTATACGTTTTCTCATACAGGTACGTATACGCTTCCTGGTCTCCTTTCATTGCTTTTTGTACTGCTTCGGTGTAGCTATTCATTTTTCATCCTCCGTAATATGTACTCTAATATCTTTCTCACTTTCGTTTTGTTTACTGTATATCCGTTCTGGTCTTGTTGTGCCAGTTCCTGAAACCATAACATCTCCCGGCATGGTTCCTCATGAATGATTTCCTCTCTGTGCTCATCCATGCAATCCCTCCTTTCTGTCCGTCTACTTAAAAGACAGTAGAAAACAGAAATCGGTTTTAGGTTTTCTCCAACAATTCAACATTTTATTACTGTTCGCTGTTTTGCACAAGCCTGTTTTCGTATATTCATGCATTTTTGTATATGTTGACGGATGCAAGAAAAAAACCAGGGCTTATTTGCTCTGGTCTTCTCTGTTTCTTTCGCATGCTAATTTATAATCGAAAAATGGATAATATTCAAGATTTGCAATCATAAGCGTATACATATCCAAACTGTGGCATCGGCTGTCTTTATTTCTTAACATATCGAAGATAATCGCATAAGCGCGATATACAGTAGGAATATACGACTCAATATCTGCTTTTAATTCTTTGGCAGATCTCTGTTTTCTGTTATCCTCAATAGCGTGCAAGTACTGATCCGTTATAAGATTATCCAATTCTGAAATCGGTTCGTCGGATATCTCAAAATTGGCACCTAAATAATCCGAAAGGAAAACACGGCACGTATCAAAATCACGTAATCTTTTTATATACAACTTCTTTGAAAACCCAGAATCCGGATTATAGTTATGAAATGCGTCCACGAGTTCAGAAAACGATCGTTTTGTCACTTCCTGTGTTCTATCTAAATAATCCGGATCGTCAAGTTCACAATGAAAATCATACAGATCTTTAACACTGTTGATTCTTGCTTCTAATTCTTCTTTGGTTGGCATATGTTTTTCCAATTGCTCTAACAGATCAATGAATTCTTTGTCTTCTTTCTTATCTTTGAAACTAATAACATTACTCATATTTTTAAGTCCTCTTTTAGTCTAACAATGATGTATCTATGATCTGGAAATTGGCTCTATGTATGTACAATACTTTGCCGTCGATGGATGTATCCCACTCCCTATATTATTCGAATGGTTTAAAATCATCATCCGTAAGCTCTGCTGTCAAATTACAATACGGGCAACAGTATCGGTAAGGTTCGATACCAGCTAAGTCTTTTCCACAAATCGGACACACACCGTCATTCACAAAGTAGCCCATGGAATTCCGTTTTGTATTCATGACAACTTCTCTGGCCTGACCATAAAACTTTTCTCTCGCCTCTTCGGATTTGAATTTTGTCTTTTTCTCCTTATATGTTTGACCGTGATACATATCAGCAATAAATGCTAAAACAAACACAATGATAAATACTTTAAGTCCGCCGACTGCAGCTAATGTTTTCGTAAAGAAACCAAAAACTCCGAACATGATACTGATAAGAACTGCTGCATACGATAACGGTTCCACGTATTTTAATAACCGATCGTATTTATAGAAATCCCCCTTGCTATTTCGTGCGGATGATACGGTATATGTCATACAAAAACTCATAACAATCGTGCATACACTAATGATAAGTAATAAAAATGTTAATACTGCCATAACTGTTTCCTCTCTTTCTGTCAATGCATCTGATTTTAATTATATCATATACTATTTAGTATGAAAACAAATTTAGTCACTCATGAATCAGAATCTAACGCTATCTTTTCCGATTCCTGTTCCCGTATACGTATTTGGTGAAAATTCTCCGGCGGCAACGGTAGCTTGGATTGCTGTGTCATAACCATCTTCATTTCCTGTTTCCGGATTGATTGTGACATCATCCATATTGGATGCCAATAATAATGCATTCTCACCAAAGCTTCGGCTCCAGTTACGGAAGATGAATTTCTGACTTGCGTCTGTTACGGTGTCGATTGCTTCCTCATCTGAACCCTCTACATATCCGGCTGTAATTAGTCTATAAATGATATCATAAGCAGCGACGGGATCATTTCGCGGATAAATTGATTGGATACCAGCTGTGGAACCATTACTGAATACCAAATGCTGTCCGCCAGAGTTTCCGTAAAAGATTTCTGTATGTCCTCCACTATAAGAAGAACCATTACTGTCAGTTCCTGTGAATCGACGTACAAGAATGTCTCCCTGCTGCAGGTTATTCCATCCTGGGAACCTCATATAAACGAATCCCGGAAAATGCTGGTCACTGATCAATGCTCCTGTTCCATAGGTGCCTGTTGTGGATCCATATACCTGTAAACAAGCGGAAACGTAACCGGAACAATCCGTACGTACATGATATTTCTGTCCGTTTACCTCGATCCAGATCCATCCAGACTGGTTATACTGTGGCTGTGTCTGCGCGATCAGTGTCTTAACCGTCAAGCATACATTCATCCAGTTCGTAACATCTCCGTTTCCGGTTGGTATGATGGTCGCTGCCTCGTCTCCGTACACATCGGACGGTATCTTGCCTTCAAAAATACTGTATGCTAACGTTTCGTTTCTCTGGATATCAACATTGATATGGCATGCCTGCCCTTGTGTTCCATCATCATACTCAAAATAATATGGATGCTCCGAGATGATATGTGTCTGGTCATACAATTGGGCTGCCATGTCCTCAAGTTTTCGAGTACTTATCAGTGAATAATCGTATTCTAGCATTACTTGCATTGCACAGAACAGTTCCTTATAGTTCTCGTTCGAACCATTTGGATACTGAATATCGGCAGCCGCATACTTGGAAGCCCTTCTGTTAAGTTCATCTATCAAATCGTTATGCTCGTCTTCCAATGCGTGCATGATGGCGGTTCCGTCTTGCATACTGATCGTATATGCCTGGTTCTCTTTCTGGGCAGCGGCATTTCCGTCCCAGAAGCAGCATAATATCATAATGATAAACACAACAAGGATAAAGCCTCCGACTACTGCAAGGATCGGTCCTAACACTGCGGAAATTGCCTGGATCATCTGATTGATGGCTGCAAAGATCTTCGAAAAGATCGTCTTCTGCCATGCATTCCTGATCGCGTTTCTGATGTTTTTCATCAACAATTTTGCAGGATCGAACAGCTTATTCTTTACGACTTTTGCTGGTTTCGGCGCAAATTTCTCGAAACCTTTGTTGAACCATTCTTTGTAGAGCGCCTTTAATTCAGATTTCGCTCCTTTTCCAACTCCACGGTTGCGGTTTATAATCTCCCGGCGCTGCTCAAACAGTTTGCTTACATGAGTTTTGTTATCAATCATGCCACCAATCTTTGACTGTTTGAAGCCTTCGATCATGAAGTGGCTCATGTGGCTGGTCACGAAGTTCTGTAAATCCCTTGTGATCGTTCCAAATGTCTTATGCTTAATTTTAAGACCAAGTTGTCCTCCTGGTGTTCCGCCGACTTCAAGTGTCTTCATCGCAAGCTGAGCCGAAAGTTTAAACCCATTTCCTGCCTTCATCTGATTTCTAAACGTAATCGCTCTTGAAACCACAACACCAGCATTCCATATGGTGTCCACAATTGAATGTACTGCAATCTTGCTTCCGGTCATTGCCACCTGTTTGCAGGTTTCTGCCAGATGGATTCCACGCATTGTCTCACTGTTCTCTAATGGAGCGGAACCAAGACGAAGCATCTGTCTGCTCAGGCGCCGAGGAGTTGCGTCAAGACGTTTTGCGAACTTATTCTGACGGGCGCCGAGAAAGGACAGGATGCCGTTGTCTTTCATGTTCTTGCGGCTCTTGTTTAATTCTTTAATTGCATCATTTCTATTAAATTTAGGATCATTGAGTTTCCCTTTTATATCCAGTTTAAGTTTTCGTCGTAATGCGAAATTTTGATGTGTGGCAGTCCGAAATGCTTCGTAATTCACGTGCTTCATTTCCCCAACACCACGCTGATGTTTTACTGTTACAATTCCACTACCATCACTCTGAAATTGAATTGTGGCGATTGTGTTTTTTGCTGATGGGACACGTCTTCCATCCTGATACTTCATTCTCTGAATTGTTTCGGAACTTACAGTATACTGCTCATCCATGTTGGCATTGATTTCTTTTCTTACTGTACCGAAAGCATCTGGTTGATCTCCATAGCTTTTTGCAGCCATTCCCATCTCGTTGAAGTTAGCGGTTCTGTTATTGCCGAGATTATGTTTTTCTACATACTTGTCCGCTGTATTTTGATAAAACTGAATCTGGTGCCTCAAATGCGAAGTCATAGCCGCAGCTACAAGCGGTGTCACTACACGTTCTGTATTTCGCATTACTTTTTTGGTATCCCGGTCTGTAGCTGTATTGCTTCCTTGTCGCTGTACCTGCTTTTTCGTATTCTCAGCAGTGCTATCCAAACGTTTCCCTAATGTTTCGGTTATTGCTTGAGACCGGCTGATGTTATTTGAAATTAGTTTTCCTTTTGAACTACCGATAACCATATTTCTACATATCCTTTCTTCGGAATCTGGCTTCCGAAATGTGTTTTGTTTGAAATCATTCGTTGTATTAAATATGTTCCTACACATTACAAACTAATAAGCAGAAATATGGATTATTGTGACGAGTTTCTAAGTTTGTGAGCCTTATTAAGAGTAGAAATAATAAACCATCACAAAGATATTTGATTTATTTAGAATAGAAGTTTATAATAACTGAAATACAACAAGGAGGGGCGTTATGCATAATTATGATAAAACTTTCGAGCATTTACGTGATGAAGGTGTAAGAGTTGACGTAAGAAGGGCAAATCCATACGTTTATACATCATCATATGAACGAAACGAAGCAAAGAAAGATGCAGAAGATATACTTAAAGGATCTCAAGAATTACTTGAATTCTATCGTAAGTATAGGTCTGTTTATGCGTTAATAGAACACGAAACAAACTTTCAGGCAACTTGGAAAACGAAATTACATGATCTCCGATTTCATCATCGGATTTTAAATCGCTGCCCGATTGGTGGTTTAGAATTGGTACTCGCTAATTCGGCGGCAACCTATTCCCATGTGCAATGGGTCGTTGCCAGCCATCAGCCAGAAGTCAATGGAATGAACGGTCCTAGAGATCTTGAACACTGGGAAGATCACGCATTCCATTTTAACGAACAGTATCATCCGCAGTGTTTCGATTCGTTCTGGAGAAAAGATATTCCGGAAGGTCATTTTATTGATGAGTATGGGATTGTTGACATTGCAAAGGAAAAGATTGCAAGCGGAATTGAACATGAACTTTATGACCGGAAATATTATCATTATCTCAATTTCTGGGAAATGTGGGGATTCCGCTTTGATGAATTCGGACTCTGTGTTGAAGGTGAAAAAGCTCGAAATTTTCGTTCTTATCATGTCAAGAAAGCCGAGAGTTTCATCGAGAAATGTCTCAAAGAGGGAAAACGGCAGCCGTTCCCGTATTATGATAAGTCCAAAGATGAGTACTGGAAATATCGGACACCAAACAGCTGGGAACTGGTACTTGCAGACCGGTTGGCAGACGCGAAACGAGAACGAGAAGAATACTATTTGAAACATATGCGTTGAAACAAAATTAAGAGGAGCTAGTTAGGCTCCTCTTTTTGTGTACGAGGAATTTGGATGTGGAATTGGGACACAAAGTCTTGTTCCGGAAGTTGTAGAATATGGACTAGAAGACGATCTTTGGAACCTGGACTAATAGGAATCTGATATAGGTGTTCGATAACATTTGAAACCATAGATTTTAGAATAAGAGAGATGAGGTTCCGAATACTGCATAACAAACTTCGAGTACCACCCGGAACCGTTCATAGGTATTCTATAACAACACTAGTGCAAGTTTTGATACGTTTTTTTAGAATACAGACGATAGGTTCCGAAAGCTGCAGAACATACTTCGATTACCACCCGGAACCGTTCATTAGTATTCAATAACAACACTAGTGCAAGTTTTGATACGTTTTTCAGAATACAGGAGATGGGTTCCGAAAGTTGCATAAAATACTTCGATTACTACCCTGGAACCGTTCATTGGTATTCAATAACAACACTAGTGCAAGTTTTGATACGATTTTCGAATACAGGCTATGGGTTCCTATATCTGCAGAATATACTTCGATTACCACTCCGGAACCGTTCATTGGTATTCTACAACAACACTAGTGCAAGTTTTGATACGATTTTGGGAATACGAGGCATAGGTTCCGAAAGTTATAGAATATACTTCGATTACTACCATGGAACCGAGCATTAGTATTCAATAACAACACTAATGCAAGTTTTGATACGAAACTAAGAATATAGTTGTATAGGTTCCGAATGCTGCATAATACTCTTCGATTACTACCATGGAACCACTCATTGGTATCACGAGAGTTCATCTCGAGTGACCTGTACTCCGAAGGAGTGGGATTCTATAACAACACTAGTGCATGACCCGTATCCCTGACGGAATCCGGATCTTCGAACAAGTTCGATAGATTTGATACGATTTTAGGAATACGATTGTTTAGTTCCGAAAGCTGCATAATAAACTTCGATTACTATCTGGAACCGTTCATTAGTATTCTATAACAACACTAGTGCAAGTTTTGATACGATTTTTGGAATACAAAAAGACAGGTTCCGAAAGCTGCATAACACACTTCGACTACCACCCGGAACCGTTCATTAGTATTCTGTAACAACACTAGTGCAAGTTTTGATACGATTTTTAGAATACAAAAAGACAGGTTCCGAAAGCTGCATAACACACTTCGACTACCACCCGGAACCGTTCATTAGTATTCTGTAACAACACTAGTGCAAGTTTTGATACGATTTTTAGAATACAAAAAGACAGGTTCCGAAAGCTGCATAACACACTTCGACTACCACCCGGAACTGTTCATTGGTATTCAATAACAACACTAGTGCAAGTTTTGATACGAAACTAAGAATACAGAATACAGGTTTCGAAAACTGTAGAATACTCTTCGATTACTACTCTGGAATCGCACATTGAATTTCAATAATATGATTTACAAAACCCAAAATTAAGAGGAGCAAAATAAGCCCCTCTATATATTACGTTAAATGTATTCCAACTTTGACACATCGCTTTTCGTAATCCTTTTCTGCTTTTGTAATTTTAAGTTCCTTTCGGTGACTTACCACATCATCTGGAACTTCAAAAGGAACGGCATCTTTTACAGCTTCTCCGTATGATACAGGCGTTTCTGCAAAATGTAGTTTATCGAAATCTAATCTATGATATTCGCTCATTTAATATCTCCTTTCTTTTATTGTGGAATATTTACCACACTTTTGATACGAAATTTTGTAATCTCGTCAGGGAAAACAGACGCCATTTCCTTATGTTTTGCCGTTTTATTGATATTATTTCTGAATAAGTTTACAATGATGATAATACAATAATGCGAACGCACAAAGGAGGATTACAATATGTCATTATGGGCAAAAAATATGAATGGAGATAAGGTTATAATCGAAAATAACGGTGTTTCTAAAGGTAGTACGGAGGACGAATTTCTGTGTCCGTCATGCGGACAACCAATGTGGTTTAATTCTCAAAGTTCCAATATGCGTGGAGCTCATTTCAAAGGACACCACAAAGATGGTTGCGATATTGGCTTTATAACCGAAAACGAAAACGCATATAAATATAATCTCTCTAAGAAGTCATTATACGATTTGCTGCAATCTTTGATCAAAGATGGAATTAAAACCGCAACTCCTGGAACACATCGAATCACTGGAAATGGGAAAGGTTCTCAATCTCCAAAAACAATTAAAAAAGAGATAACATCATTGCGTCAACTCTACAATATTTGTGCGAACTCAAGTCCAGATTATGAATCAGAACCTGGATTGAAAATTAAAAACATCTATTGTGGTATAAGTACTGCGTTCTTATATACCAAATATATAAGTGGACTGCATCTAGTGTATGCTCAATTCCATGGTTACAATAAACTAGAAAACAAATTATTTTTCGATTATCCATCCCAGAATAATAAACAAATAACAGTTTGTATTTCTTTTTCGAATCTTTCAGATTTGGAAGCATTTATCGATGAGAATGGAGCGTACGTACATCATTATTTCATTATTTTGGGAGAATTCAATAATAGCCGATGTAGTTTAGACTCTATTAGTCAGATAATTCGTCTTCGTAAATGATATCTGGTTTACGCAACATATTAGCAAAATCTTTAATCTGGTCTGCAAGTCGGTCAATGGCTTCTGCATGTCTTATATTTTCTGCACGCGTATTTTCTCCATTAAGATGTGTGGGAGTCCATTCGGCTCCCATCACTCCACACACATAAGCTTTCCCTTTTGTTATTTCATCTAATTTATCGAGCCATTGCAATCTATTTCTCTCTGTAATCGCCCCATCTTCAAGCTCTATATGCAAAACTAAAAATTCAAGCTGTTTATTTTCCTTAATTTCCCCAACCATGTTAATATCCTCCCTTCATTTGTGTTCAATCAAGTGCACACGGATCAAAGATTATAGAACTACCAATGTTCTATAATAAACGACTATTGAACTACTAACGTTCAATAGTATAAAGATCCAGAGTGTGCGTGAACTACTCTGCTACAAGTAACCGAGAATTCCCGTCCTACTTCTTAAATATGTTCCAAAATGCTGCAGACAAAAACGGATAATCATAAACATATTTCTTTCTTTGTCATATCGGTATCCATATTTAAGGTGAATACAAAGAAGAAGGAGAAAACGAACTATGAATACGAATTTAGATACCAGCAAGATAGCAACCCTTACAGGGAAAGCAATCCAGGATGACGAAACATTCAAATCAGAAGGCAGTTTTGTTCCAGAGCGGGATCAGTTCTATTTTGAGATGAAACAAGGAGATAATGTTTTTCTTGTTGGATTCAAAGACTTATTAATCAGTCTGAAACTTATGGAACAAATGCAGGAAATCCCAAAAATCAGTGGCAAATGGTGGTCACAGATTGCTACTCTTTACGGATGGGATCTTCAAATGTTAGAATTAGAGGATAAACAATAAGGAGGTCTTCTATGAGAGAAATTAAGTTTACAACAAATTTTGAGTCCGTATTAAAGTTTTCCGACAAAGATTTCAAGATCAAATACGAAGAACATGTTGGAAATGATGAGAGGTATCTGTATAAAATCGATGGAGATGAAAAGCATTTAGCCGTGTGTCCGAGGTGTGATAATCCAGTTGTGATACTTGGCATTTATAGAAATATCGATGTATCACCACATGCGAGGCATACTAGAAATATCGACATCCCAGATGTAGCCCAATATAACGAATATAAGCTAGAACGCTGTCCTTATCATGTGAAACGTGCGAATTACATAAAAGAATATGTTCCTGAAACTGAGGAACCGCAGAGACATGAATTATACCGGATTGCAAAAGATCATTTTGATAAAGCGATTTATTTACTGCAAAAGCAAACCGGTCTTCATATATCATATGATATGGCAGAAGTGCTTGCCGAAAATTATGCAGACATGCGCGCATACAACTACATCGATGCTACCGTATACAATATTCCATGGTATTTGCTCTATAGCTATTGTGGCTTCAACTTACATTATATGATAGTAAGAAAAGGAACTACACTGTTTCGGACTCTTAAATCTTTGAAATTCGAAATGGTAGACAGCAATATCAAGGATCATGTTTGCATCATCGATCACGAAGGTTATGTACTCCGGGCTACAGATTATCGGTATTCGGTTGACAACGATGACAATCTCAATGAATCTCTTCTTTTTTCGATCTTGAAGCCGGATCCTAATTTACCAGACGTTCTTTTGTTTAACATGGTCAAGCGGGTTTCTGTCAAAGTGGATTCATCTTATTTCGGCAACCTGGTTGAATACAAAGATTGGAAAACGAACACCAGGATGTTAGAAATTGCTGCAAAATATATGAATCCGTAATGGATACGGATAAGATTTGTGTCGTATGCGTTTATCTGGCAACAAAAATAAGCGAAAACAAAGAGTGGTAACGAAAATTGGTTGCCACTCTTTTGCATAGCCGAGTAGTTCACGTTCCCTTTTGCGACTTACCACATCATCTGGAGCTTCAAAAGGAACGGCATCTTTTACAGCTTCTCCGTATGATACAGGCGTTTCTGCAAAATGTAGTTTATCGAAATCTAATCAAGGACTCCCTCATCTAAAGATGAGGAGTGTGAGTGCTTGATTTAAGATTATTGAACTACTAATGTTCAATAATAGACAGTGGTGGGATGACAGCGAAGCTAAAGCTTCGGTGTTAGTCCCAGAACTACGATATCTACGATATTCACTCATTTGAACACTCCTTTCTTAATGTGTCTTTAATTTTGTAACCATTTTCAAAGAAAATAGTCAGGACATTTGAGTCTGTTTCATCCAAATAAAAATAGGATGTAATACCTTGACAATAGTCTGCAATCTTTTGTTTTGTTACAAAATAAGAAAATGCCTGCGTATACAAATCGCTGTTTGCAAATTTTACGGAACAATACTTATTCCCTTGTTTATACGCAGATGCATACACGTCACCAATAATGTCTGCATCCCAACTATCAAAATATAAATTTTCATGCACATAATAATTATCGTTTGTAGCATGACAGATTGGCAACAGAATATCATCATTGGCTTGATGTGTTTTCCCTAGATCAGTTGTTGTAACCGCAAAATAGTTATAGTTTACATACAAACCAAGATCTAAATTTGGATTTTTATACGAAGCATCTCCCCATGTTGTATCAATATAATAGTAATCTCCATCCAATTTTGCCAAAACCCATGCGTGTGGTTGACCATTCGCAGTTCCTGTTACTATGGACGACTGAATGTCTAATTTTTCTAATAAGTATTGAGTTGCGGCAGCATATCCACGACATACTGTTTCATTATTAATAAAAACACTTATAATATTCTGATTATCTGAAGCTTCCTCATTATAATTTACATTAGATACAAGATAATTGAATACATATTTTGCTTTCTCGTAATCAGATGAGGAATCCAAAACTCCCATCAGTATTCGATTAACAGCAACATCTATTTTTGTCTGTATGTATGTTTGTTCTTCGATTGTTTCTGTATAATTTGGTACAAAAAGAAGGTTCACAAGATGTCCGTTTATTATATGTTGTGTATATGTATATCCAGATACCCAAAACAAACCACCGTGATCAGCCATTACAGACTTATACGCCTGTTCTAATACCTTTATTCTGAAAACAGCAACAGCTTTGAGAAACATAATATGTGTGCACGTTCTAATACCAATCTGCTGAAAAGAAATATTGAAAGAGACAAAAAGAGACGCAGATTGCCTTTGAATCAACCGAGTTTTGAAATTATTGGTCTTCTGGCACAATCGGTTCCATCATCCTGCCTTCACGTCCCTGTCTGAACACCTCAAGCATGTATTCACCAACAAAATCGCCTATTTCCCCACGATTGATGCACTTACTATTGTCCTTCTCATCATATTTTACTTCCGGGCACAAATGCTGTAATCCATATTGGTCACACATTCTGTTTATCTGCGCGCAGGCTGCGATCACTGCATCATGACAGACGGTTCTCTTAGAATCAAGTTCCATAATATAATCCTGATACTGTTCCGTCGTAATATATTTCTTATGTACCAATGTTGATGCAACAGAACTTCCATATGTATGTTTGTAGACTGCATCAAAATAATTCTGGATCATATAAAACCGTTTATTCACAAACTCAATATCAGCATCAATCTCATCACGATCAAATTCACGGTTTATGATTGCTGTGATCAAATCATTTACACTATTCATCATCTACTCCTCTCCTAGAAACTCCTCACAAACACTCCCTCTTCTTTTAGAGTTCATTTATATGGGCTAACACATAATCTCCAGCTTCTTTTGCAAAAGCTGTATCCTCGATAAACTGATCTAAATCTTTCGGATTGATCGTTGATAACATAGAATTTGGTTCTAGCATGTACTCTGTTCTATCCAGCATGACATAAAAATCCGGAACCAACCCTATGCTGCATACTGGTTGAAATGTAAATGACAGAGCTTCAATTTCCGGATTTCTGTATACCTTCATTACTAACTTTATAGTTCCACTGTCATCGCGCAGCAGGTACTGATTTCCTCGTCCCGTTGAATGTTTTTCGTCTAATTCAATATTACTGCCATCAAACATATTGGTCTCCCTCCATCATCTGCTCTCATTTAATATATCCTATATTGAATCATAATCTATTCGCTCATACCGTTCCATTCGATCATAAGAACAACGAGAATCCTCCATAGGTTGTTCCCCATCCACGAAGTTTTTTATCTCCTTCAAAATACGTCTTCACCAAATATCTATAAAGCTTTTCACTTGGCCAGATATGTTTTTCATCATAATAATAATCCATTGGCAGTTCTAACAACGGAATATAGGAATCCGTTACTGCTCTAAAATACAGCTGCACTTCATCTCGATACCCGATATATCCCTCTTCACCCATTTCCATTTTTCTATTTCTGAAAGGTTCAAAATCTGATACTTTGCAATACGGTAACAGCATTTGCATTTGATCATCGGTCAGCTTAATCGCATAAGAAAAAGTAATTTCTGGGTTATATTCTTCATCCCGGATGAATTGCGGTTCAAATCCTGTTTTCCCATTTCGGATTTTCTTTGCCGGAAGCGCAATATCATATGTCCATGTATATTTGTTTATCTCTTTTGTCTGCATACCTTCTATTGCCGGCATTTGTCTTTTCCAGTCATATACCTGATACGACAATTCCTGCTCTGGAATATTCAACAGCATAATACTTGTTGTGTTCCCGTATCCGATAACCTCGCAGTATTCGATTTTAGAAAAATAAACCGTATCTGCCATGTTTTCACTTCCTTTTATACACATTCTAATTCCAGCTTTTCCATATATCCGGTTTATATCCAAGTGTTGCCTGTTTACCATTTCTGACTACCGGTGTCTTAATTATTTCAGGATTCTCAAGTACTTTCTCCAATTTATCTTCATCTGCAATATACTTAATAATCGCAAGCAAGTCCTTATTTTTTCCGTCCCAGTTAACCATATTCTCTAATCCGCCGTTTACCTGAGCCACCGAATTAAACTCGCCTTTGCTCATACCTTTTTCTTTCATATCAATAAATTGATACTTTATGCCACGTTCTTTAAAGAATCGCTCTGCCTTCTTCGTTTCATTACATTTCTTTGTCCCAAATATCTGTATATACATTTCAGCATTCCTTCTCTATACCACAATGATATTTTTATTATAGCACTCATAATCTATGGTTTACAACGATTAAACATACTGCATATCACTAAGGCGGTATATGGTGAACGATATCGGAATATACTGCATACCTGTAAGGTGGTATCTGATGATTGATACCGAGGTATTCCGCATACCAATAAGGCGATATCTAGTAAGCGACACCGGGATATATTGCATACCTATAAGGCGATATCGGATGAGCGATATCGAGACATTCCGCATACCAATAAGCTGATATCGGATGAGCGATACCGAGGCATATTGCATACTAATAAGCGATACTGAAACATTTACGCATACCTACGAGCTGATACCGGGATGTGCGCATACCAATATTTTAATATCAGACAAATGGGTACTGTCGGGAATGAATGTCCAGAAAACGGATGCGGATAGAAGTGTACTGAGCGAAACGATATCGATTGAACCGTATGCAAATGGACCGGTATCAAAACACCCGGATTCAGAGTACGCATATGCAAATGCTATAGGATCCGCATTACCGAAAACTACATAATGGGCGCAGATCTGTGGGAACATACTGGGTTTTAAGGGATATGGGAACAAAATGTTGGGTTCTAATTTATCAGGCGCCAAACTGTGCCAGAATACAGCATCGAGGCACGCTCTCCTGTGAATACGATCAATGCGCGCGACATAAGGAACCCTGTATGCCTTTCCCCGGGTATTGAATACATTACTTACTATATAAAGTAATAACGTAGTAGTTTAACAAGTAGTAGTTTGTAATCTCAACATGTCGATTTCCCAATAAATCTGTTAGAATGGTAGATTTTGCAGACATAAATACAAAAGGGCATACATTTGAGTAGTAAAACGCTTCTATCAATAGGTAATCCTAATATGCATAGTAGTTGATTACATAGTAATTGTTCACGTAGTAGTTGTTCACATAGTAGTTCTTTCACTAGTAGTTGTTTACATAGTAGTTCTTTCTAAATGTCCTCTCTCCCCATTCTGTCTCTGTCAAAAAAAATAAGAGCAGGACACATACCCGCTCTCACTTCGTAATCTTTTCAATTTGCAAATTTTATGCTTGTACACCAAGAACCTTACTTGTTGTGTGCCCGTATCCGATAACCTCGCAGTATTCAATTTTAGAAAAATAAACCGTATCTGCCATGTTTTCACGGCCTTTTACCTGAGTCACCGAATTAAACTCGCCTTTGCTCATCACTATACCACAATGATATTTTTATTATAGCACTCATAATCTATGGTTTACAATGATTAAACATCTCGTCAATTTTTTTAAGTTTTTATTGTTGTTTTATTAATATTTTCTTAATTATCATTGTTTTCGCAAAGTTTCTGCCGTGTTTTTTACAAATTAAGCCTTCTCAATACTGTAACTTAGTACAACTTAGGCATCCAAGATCGCTAAATATCATGAGGTGACATTATGGAAAATCACGAAAAAACATTGACAGAATCCATTTCTGATGCAAAGATGGAATTCGAAAGACTGCAGGCCCTTCTTTCAGAGAAGGAGGCAGAAATGAAACGAGAAGAGATTCTCAAAAAACACACAACACCTATCACTTTCCTCGAGGGACGTGGCAGGTGGACAACACGAGTAAATGGCAAACAGAAAACTCTTAAAAGCCGGAAAGAACTCGAAGACTGGATTGTATCTCAATATTCCGAGACAGCAACAGCAAAAACATTAGATGATATCGCAGAAGCATGGTTTTCAATCGATGAAAAAAGAAGTACTGATCGTACTCTGGTAAAGCATAGAGGTTGGTATGAACGTTTTCTAAAGAATTCTCCTTTATTTACGAAAAACATTCAAGATATAACCATTGACGACGGCTATGAGTGGGTATCCTATTGTTTATCCATTTATCCGCACATGACCAGAAAATACTTCACAAATGTAAGAAGCGTATTAAATGGCATTATGCAGTATGCTATCGACAAACGTTTATTGACTTATAATCCGATTGCTAACATGAAACTTGGAAAAGATGTATTCTGTATCCCGGATAAAACACGTGAAGAAGATACCGTTTTCAGCACTGTGGAGAGAACCTCTGTATGTAAGTTCTCCATGAATGAAGCAGAGGCTACCGGTGAAGCGAAATATTATGCGATTGCGCTGCTTTTTGAGCTTCCGCTTAGAGATGGCGAGTTATGCGCCTTAACCTGGGGAAATATCATTAAGGATATTAAAGGCAATTCGAAGCTTGTTATTGAACGTCAGTTAGTGACTGACTGCACAAGCGGAAAAGCAAAGGGGTACCGTATCGTAAATTACGGTAAAACTCGAGCCGCATATCGTGAGATTACACTAAGCGAACGAGCCATTCAGATTCTTGCGCGTGTAAAAGATCTCAATACCCAGAAAGGCTATCCGATTACACAGTCAGACTTTATCTTTATGAGAAGTTATAATGGGATCGTCTGTGGATGTACTCAGAGATGTTTTGATTCATATCTTCGCAGATATTGTAAAAAAGCCGGAATGCCAGTAATCAAGAGTCCACATGATGTACGTCGGACGGTATGCACAAATCTGTATTTAAACGGCATGCCACCTAAACGTATTCAAAAAGTCATGGGACATGAGACATTAGAACAGACATTGGAATATATCCGCTCAACCAATGATGACCTTGAAGACAGCCAGTTCTTCAATCTGCTCAATCAGGCTGCACCGGATAATGTGATTCCGATGAAAACAAAGGTTGGGTAAACATTATTCACAAGTCCTCTCAAACATAAAAACAGTCCTAAACCCCCAATTTATAAGGATTTAAGACCGTTCCCCGATACGTGCGCGAGAAGATTCGAACTCCCGACACCTTGGTCCGTAGCCAAGTGCT